>WNFU01003431.1_pt1 | contig 35150 bp, 22 predicted proteins | sample 5400121 | NCBI WGS metagenome assembly WNFU01 (sample SAMN13153360, study PRJNA577476) | soil metagenome | isolation source: 100 cm soil or saprolite under grassland replicate 1 | place: USA:California | collected 2016-06-15
CATCGCGCGAAAGGAGGAAAAACGGAAGTCCAAGATGAACAAGTTAAACTGATTTTCAAGGCGCAAGGAAGCATCCGATGGCAGTGGAGTTCTGGAAGCATCCAGTGGCAGTTACTGCCATCCGATCCTTCAAGTCACACATTTGGCGTCAATTCGAACAACATCCCGGCGATCAGGCGCGTCGTCGCCAGCGCCCCCGCTAACCCGATCGCCAAACCCAACAAGACCAGCAGCAGCGATTCGCCCATTACCATCCGCAGCACATTGCCGCTTTGCGCGCCGAGCGCCATCCGAATGCCGATCTCGTGTGTTCGCCGCGCGACGGTGTAAGACATCATGCCGTACAGCCCGATCGAGACCAGCGCGAGCGCCAGCAGCCCGAAGAAGCTCGACAAAGTGGCGAAGAGCTTTTCCCTTGTGAAGCTCAGCGCGATCAACTCGCTCTGCGTACGAACGTTGATCAGTGGCAGGTCGCGATCGATTGATTGCACGGCTTGGCGGATTGCGGCCATTGAAGCCATAGGATCGCCCACGGTTCGCGCCACGAAGCTCATCACATCCGCGGGCCGGTCTTGCAGATACGGCATATAGACGAGAGGGGGTATTGCCTCGCGGATCCCGCCGTATCTGGTGTCACGAGCCACTCCGATGATCTGCATCTCTTTTTTATACATGATGATGCGCCGGCCAAGGGGGTTTTGATTCGGGAAGAAACGCGCGGCGAGTGTTTGATTGACTACCGCCACGTTTGGCGTCTGCTGGGTGTCCTGCAGCGTGAATTCGCGTCCCAGCAGCAGCGGAATCCCCATCGTGGCCAGGAAGTTCGGCGCTACTTCGACAGTACGGACTTCCATGTCTTCATCCGCGCGCGGCGTGTAGCCCGGCACGGTTATGTTGTCTCCGGTATATGTGAAAGCCAGCAACGGGTACTGTGAAGAGCTGACTGCGCGCAAGCCGGGCAGGGCGGCGATGCGTTCGGTTATCTGCTGATACAGGCTCGCCCGCCGCGACGCTTCATACCGAGGATTCACACTGAAGATCAACAGGTTCTCCCGATCGAAGCCCGCGTCAATCCGATTGAGGTTGCGCATCGTGCGAACGAACAATCCCGCTCCCACCAACAACACCAGCGAAATCGCTCGAAGGCCGGATAGGACATCGAAGTCGTAGTCCTCAGCCCCGTCCCGGGGTCTCTAGGGTTCGACCCTATGAAACTTTTGTACCACCCGGCGCCGTCCAGACAGCGTAATACAACCAGTTGTTCGGGATCGCGGACCGGCAGCGTCTTCAGCATCACCGCATCCATCACGCTGAAGAGCGCGGTGTTCGCCCCGACGCCGAGCGCGAGCGTGAGCGCGGCCACGGCCGTGAATCCTTTGCTCTTGAGCAGCATCCGCGCGCCATAACGCAAGTCTTGAAACATTTCGTCCTCCAGTCTTCTTGGCTGCAACCAGAGCGCATCTGCAAACGCGCCCAGGCTGTGCCACAGCAGATCAAGTTTTGTTTTCCAGTTGAGGTTGTTCCAGTCTGCCAACAGCGTTTCTCGGTAACACAATTCCGCTTCCCACTCTTGCCGCCAATCCGCGCGCAAACGGCGCGGGACGATCACGCCGATGAACGCGATTAGCCAGAGGCAGAGCTTCGTGAAGCGCCTTGTTGTGCTGTCAGTCGCTGTCATCACATATCAACCTTGATCGCGTATGCTTTCTCAGCCGCGTCAGCGGCGACTCGCGCCGGAGGCGCGGCGGAAATTAGCCGGCGGTGGAACCGCCGGAATGCCCGTCGTTATTGCTTTGCGCCCCGGCAGGGGCGCGGGATCGGAGCGCGGGGAAAAGAAGTTTCGCAATTCGAAGTTCCGTCCTGCGCCCCTGCCGGGGCGCGGCAGGTCGGCGCCCAGTTACCGGCGGTTCCACCGCCGGCTAATATCCACCGCCCTTTCAGGGCGAAAAGCAAGAATCGCTTATCTCGAAAGATTTGGGTAACGACAAGCTTTGAAAAGCCGGGCTAAGCTCACGTTATCGCTCCACGTCCGGGGAATTCATTCTTGCCTGAGCGCGACGACCGGATTCACCTTCACAGCCCTGCGCGCCGGAATGAGACTGGCGAGCAGCGCGACGCCGATGATCATCAGCGCGATGAGCGCAAATACCGCCGGGTCTGTAGGCTCCACTTTGAAAAGCAGGGTCGTAAGCGTGCGAGTCAAGGCAAATGCCCCGGCCAGACCTAAGGCGACCCCCACAAGCGCGAGCGTCATTCCTTGACCTGCTACGAGTTTGAGCACGTCGGTCGTCCTGGCTCCGAGCGCCATCCGAACACCGATCTCATGCCTGCGATGAGCGACCGCGTAGGACATCACGCCGTAGACGCCGACCGCAGACAGGATCAATGCGACGGCGGCAAAAATACTGAGCAGGATCAGATAGAAGCGCGGCTCGGCCGTGGTCTCGGAGATGAGCCGCTCCATCGTCTTGAGGTTGTTTACCGGAATGTCTTTATCCACGCTCCATACGGCGGCGCGCATCGATGACGCCAGACTCTCGGGCTCGGCGCTCGTGCGCACTGCATAACGAATCCACTGCCAGGGTCGTTGCAGGTAGACCACATACATTTCCGCCGGGGCCGGCGTCTTCAAGTCGTTTGCTTTGGTGTCTCCGACCACGCCCACAATCTCGCGCATCCGGTTGTAACCGTCGCCGACGTCGAGCCGCCTGCCGATAGGGTCTTCGTTCGGGAAGAAGCGTCGCGCGAAGCTCTGGTTGATGATCGCCGCGCCCGGCGCCTCGCTGTTATCCCCGTCGCTGAAGTCGCGGCCCTTGAGCAGCGGGACGCCCATCGTCTGGAAATAACCGGGACTGATCGCGCGGTAAGATGCCACCAGTTGCGCTCCTGGCGAAGCGGCGGCGCGGCCTTCGATCTCGAAGCCGATTCCGATACTTGCGCCGGTAAAAGGTGGGCCGATACTGGCGCCGACCGATTGAACGCCCGGAACGGCGGCCAGGCGCTGCCCGACCTGCTGGTAGAAGGCCGCCTGCCGCTGCGCATTCGGATATCGGGCTGGAGGAAGAAAAGTCTCCAGCGTCAAGAGTCGCTCCGGGTTGAAGCCAGGATCGACCTGCTGAAGCCGGAGAAAGCTTTTGATCATCAGCCCCGCGCCTGCGAGCAGCACAATCGAGAGCGCCACTTCCGCAATCACAAGCGCGCTGCGCATGCGCTGGCGGCGCAGACTGACGCCCGCCGCGCCTCCTTCTTTCAGGGCTTCATTCACAGGCTTCGAGGCTTGAAACGCGGGGAGGAGTCCGAAGAGGAAGCCGGTCAGGATGGAAAGAAGGAAAGTGAAACCGAGAACAACACCGCTTATGCCGGCCTCTTCGATACGGTTTATGCCGTCCCCTTCGATACGCGGCATCTGGCCGGTCGTAAGGCTCGTGAGCAGGCGCAATCCAATGCCGGCAAAGAGCAGCCCCAGCCCGCCGCCCAACAATGACAGTATCGCGCTCTCGGTCAGCAACTGTCTGATCAATCGTAACCGTGTAGCCCCAAGCGCAACACGAACGGCCAGTTCCTTCCGCCGCCCCAACGCGCGAGTCAGTTGCAGATTGGCGACGTTGGCGCAGGCAATCAGTAGAACGAAGCCGACCGCGCCCAGCAAGACCCAAAGCGCCTTGCTGATGTCTCCGACCATGTCCTCGCGCAGGGGGGTTACGTTTATGCCCTTGCCTCTATTACTGTCCGGGTAGCGCGTTTCGAGCCGCGCGGCCAGCGTATTCATCTCTACCTGAGCCTGCCGGCGGGTGACGCCCGGCCTGAGGCGCGCAAGAACGAAGGTATTGCCTACGCGCCGGTTCAGATCCGCGGGCGTGAACGCCATCGGAACCCATAATGCATTCTCCTGCGACTGGAAGCGAAAGCCGGGAGGCATCACGCCAACCACCGTGCGGCTGATGTCATTGACTGTCAAGCTGCGCCCAATGATGCCAGGGTCGGCTGCGAAGTGGCTTTGCCACAGACCATAACTGATGATGACAACTCTGTCATTGCCGGGACTATCCTCTTCATAAAGGAAGCCACGGCCGAGAAGCGGTTTGACGCCCAGAACCGTAAAGAAGCCTGCCGAGACGCGATGGCCGAAAACACTCAAAGGCTCGCCGGCGCCGGTCAAGATGAACGGCCATCCCCGAAAGACCGCCATATCGGTGAAGACACGATTTTGCTCCTTCAGATCGACAAAGTCGGGCGCCGAAAACGGAAGCCGCACCGCCCCCCTCTCAGGCTGCGTCGTCCACAACCTCATAATCTGATCGGGGCGATCGTAAGGCAACGGTCTGATCATCACGGCGTTGACCACGCTGAAGATGGCCGTGTTGGCTCCGATGCCGAGCGCCAGCGACAACACCGCCGCAGCCGTGAAGCCCGGAGATTTGAGTAACATCCGCGCGCCATAACGCAGGTCTTGAAACATTTCGTCCTCCAATCGTTTTGGTTGCAACCACACCGCGTCCATGAACGCGCCCGCGCTGTGCCATAACAGGGCGTGTTTGGCTCCCCGGTCGAGCTTCTCCCATTCGGCCAGCATCGCCTCGCGGTAACGCAATTCGGCTTCCCACTCCTGCCGCCAATCTGCGCGCAAGCGGCGCGGCACGATCACGCCGATAAATGTAATTAGCCAAAGATGCGGTTTCATCTGTGTACTTACCTCGCGCTTCATTCGTGACGCAGCGACGTCAGCGGATCAACCTTCGTCGCCCTGCGAGCCGGCAGATAACATGCCAGCAACGCCGCGCCCACGAGCGCGAGCGCCACGCCGGCGAAAGTCGCCGGGTCGGTCGCGCTCACTTCAAATAACAGTTGTGTCATCACGCGCGACAGCGCGAAGGACGCCAACAACCCTGTCGCCACGCCGATCAAAGTTAGCCTCATCCCCTGGCCGATGTTGGGCCGCTTCCACGACCTGCTGAATCGCATTGGTCACGACGGCTGGTTCATCCAGGTGAATATATAGAGCTAACAACAACAAATCACTCGCGCCGAAGCGCGACTAAGGGATCTATCTTCGTCGCGCGCCGCGCGGGGACAGAGCAGGCTAACAGCGCCACCGCCGCGAGCAACAACGAAACCAGCGCGAAGGTGGCCGGATCGGTCACGCTCACTTCATGAAGAAATTCGGACAACACGCGCGTGAGCGCATATGCGCCGCCCAGGCCTATGGCGAGACCGGCGAGCGTGAGCGCCATGCCTTGCCCGACGACGAGCCGCAAAACGGCGCCGGGTTGCGCTCCGAGCGCCAGCCTGATGCCGATTTCATGCGTTCGCTGCGCGACCGAATAAGAGATGACGCTGTAAATTCCCGCCGCCGCCAGGATCAATGCGAGCGCGGAGAAGGAGCCGAGCAGCAAGGTGTAGAAGCGCGGATCGGCGACGCTCTTTGAGACTACCTGCTCCATCGTCGCCACGTTGTGCAGCGGCAGTTCCCTGTCCACGGCCTGCAATTCGCCCCGCAAACTTGCGACGAAGACCTGCGGCTCCGCCGCAGTTCGGATGACGAAGGTCATCTCTATCAACAGCCAATGGAGACGTTCGGAGACTTGTTGAAACGGCTGATAGAGCGCCATTGCAGGAGGCGCGCCTAGTTCCCTTTGCCTGACATCGCCGACGACTCCGACCACTTCGCGCCAGGTCTCGCCGGGAAGTCCGATGTTGATTCGTTTGCCGAGCGCGTCTTCATTGGGCCAGAGGCTACGGGCCAGCGTTTCACTGATGATCATCACGCCGGGCGAGTCAGCGGTGTCGCGATCATTGAACGCGCGGCCTTTCAGCAATGGGATGCCCAGCGCGCGAAAGTAACCGCCGCTCACGGCCAACTTGATCGCACTCACGCCGGGGCGTTCATCGGGTTCGCCTTCAACGCTCAGACTGCCTCGCATGCTCACGCCGGTATCGCCGAGCGGGAGCGAGGTGATGACGCCGACCGCCTGCGTCTCAGAACGCGCGGCGAGGCGGTCTAGCGATTGTTGGTAATAAGCCTTCTTCAACGTCGCTGTGGGATGGGTCGCTTTGGGCAATGTGACGCTGGCGGTCAGTACATGGTCGGGATTGAACCCCAGCTCCGTCTCGCGCAATCTCGTAAAGTTCTTCAACAGCAACCCCGCGCCGATCAGCAAAACCAACGCCATCGAGACTTCCGCGACGACCAGTAAGCCGCGCAAACGATGGCGCGAAGCGCCGCCTGTCGCGCCTGTCCCGCCCTCCTTGAGCGTCGCGTTGAGATCAGGCCGCGAGGCTTGCAGCGCCGGCGCAGTTCCGAAGATGACGCCCGTCAAGACCGAGAGCAGCAGCGTGAAGCCGAGCGCCCACGGATCAATACCGATGGCGTTCAGGCGCGGAATCTCCTGCGGCGCAAAGGCCAGCAGCAGTTTGAGTATCCCGAACGCCAGCGACAATCCGAGACCTCCGCCCGCGAGCGCCAGCAGCAGGCTTTCGGTCAGCAACTGCCGGATGATGCGCAATCGGCTCGCGCCCAACGCCGTTCGCACCGCCATCTCTTTTTGCCTGGATGCCGCGCGCGCCAGCGACAGATTGGCCACATTTGCGCAGGCAATCAGCAACACGAAGCTCACCGCGCCCAGGAAGATGAGCAGAGATGAGCGCACGTTTCCGACCATGCGCTCTTGCAAGGGGACCAGGTTGACGCCCACTCCTCGATTCGTCTGCGGGAATTCCTGTTCCAACCGTCGGGCGATCGTCGCCAGTTCGGCCTGCGCTTGCGCATGCGTCACGTCCGGTTGCAAACGGGCGACGACCCGCAGGATGGCGTTATTACGCTTCGGACTCGGCGCGACCGGCATCCAGGCTTCGGCTTCGCCGGGAAACTTGAATCCGTCAGGCATCACGCCGATTACCGCGCAAGCGTCTCCTTCGACCTTGACGGTCTTGCCGATGACCGCCGGATCAGCGCCGAAACGCCTCTGCCACAGGCCGTAACTCAAGATTACCGCCCTGCTGCCGATCGTCTGCATGTCATTGACGGCTGTAGTCCGTCCCACCTCTTCCGGCAAAAATGTCCGCCCTAACATAGGCTGCGCGCCGAGCGTTGCGAACAAATTCGGCGTGACCTCCGCTACCCGTACACGCTCAGGCTCCGCCCCGCCCGTCAGGTTGCTGGGACCCGTCCCGGTGTATGCCGCCACCTGCGCGCAGGAGCGGCACTGATCGCGCAACTCAACAAAATCGGGCCCGAACACCGTGCCGACTCTTTCACTGCGGCCACCCTTTTCGGAAGCGGAGAAGACCATCATCAGCCGGTCAGGCTCCGGATAAGGCAACGGTCTCAATAAGACGGCGTTGACCACGCTGAAGATCGCGCTGGTCGCGCCGATGCCCAACGCCAATACCAACACCACGACCGCGCTGAAACCGGGCCGGTTCAATATCATTCGCATGCCGTAACGCAAATCTTGAAACATCTCGTCCTCCAATCGTTTTGGTTGCAACCACAGCGCATCCGCAAACGCGCCCAGGCTGTGCCACAGCAGATCAAATTTGCTACGCCGATCGAGCCTGTCCCACTGGGCCAACAACGTTTCGCGGTAACGCAATTCAGCTTCCCACTCCTGCCGCCAGTCGGCGCGAAGTCTTCGCGGCACGATCACGCCGATGACGCGGATCAGCCAGAGCCAGAATCGAAAGCGGGTTGTTCGGTTCACATCAGCCATCAATCTCACTCAAAAGAAATTTGACAAGTGTCCGACTCCGTAGGATACTTGCCTTGTGGACACGGAAAGCCAAAAGCTCTACACGTTCATTGAACTGCCGGTTTTCATGCGACAGCTTGAGACGCTCGCTTCCTCCGAGACTCTCTACGCCATCCAGTCCGACCTGTTGGAAGATCCCGAGCGGTGGCCGGTGATTAAAGGAACTGGCGGCGCTCGCAAGGGGCGCGTCGCTGATCCGAAAGATTCGCGCGGCAAGAGTGGCAGCTTCCGTTACATTTATCTGTACCTCGAGCATCGCGGGAGAATTTTTCTCCTGTTGCTCTTCAGTAAAAATAAGCAGGAGAATCCATGAAAACCACTAAAAAAACCGCCAGCAAGAAGCTCAAAAAGCAGAAATACATGAGCGATGAACTCTTCGGCGAATTGATGCAGTCGCTCGATCAGGCGCTCCGATACTCGCGCGGCGAGCAGATCAACGCCCGCGCCACGACACTTCCGGCGCCGCCGGAACCTATGACGCGACAGGAGATCATCAAGCTGCGCGAGCGATTCAATTGCTCGCAGACGATCTTTGCGCGCTTGCTCAACGTCAGCGTCAAAACCTTGCAGGCGTGGGAGCAGGGCTTGCGAACGCCGAGTGACGCCGCGCTCAAATTGCTGAATATTGCAAAGAACCATCCGGAAGCGTTGATTTCCTGATCGCCATCTATTCCTGCCGGAGCGCCACGGTCGGATCGACCTTGGCAGCCCGTCGCGCAGGTATGTAACAGGCCAACAGCGCCACCGCCGCCAACAGCGCCGCCACGCCCGCGAAGGTCGCCGGATCGGTCGCGGTCACGCCGAACAACAAGCTCCTCATCAACCGCGTTACCGTCAACGCAACGGCCAAACCTATTGATACTCCGGTCAGCGCCACCGCCATTCCCTGCCCGAAGACCAGCTTCAACACGTCACGACGCTGCGCGCCCAATGCGACCCGTATGCCGATTTCCTTCGTGCGCTGCGCGACCAGATAACTCATCAGCCCGTAAAGGCCCAGCGCCGCCAGCAGCAGGGCCGTCACGGCGAATGCTCCGATCAACCGGGTCTGGAATTTCCGCGGCCGGTCGAGTTCAGAGAGAGCCTGTTCAACCGTGTTGATCTCAAAGCGCCGGACCTTCGAGTCTATAGAACGCACTGCCCCGCGAACTGCGCTGGCCAGGTCCAGTGGAGGCGTTTCAGTGCGGACCAGCAGGTTCGCGGTTAACCAGGACCATTGCCGAGTCGTGTGGTAGAACACGGGATATATTCTGCCATCGCGGTTGGTGGCAATGTCTCCGACGACGCCGATCACTGTAAGCCACTCGCTGTCCAGGCCCGGCAACACCTCCTTAAAGCGTTTGCCCAGAGGGTTTTCAGAAGGCCAATAGCGGCGGGCCATGGTCTCGTTGATCACGGCTACGGGCGGGCTGCCTGAATGATCCTCTGCAGAGAACAATCGCCCCTGTCGCAAAGGGATGCCCATCACTCGGAAATAATCATCGCTGACACTGTCCCGGGCATGACGTTCGGGGTCCTGCGTTGCGGGCATTCCTTCGATCACAATGTTTTCATCGGGAACGTTCTCTTTGAAACTGCCGTAGACTGCGCCTCCGACCGCCGCTCCGCGAACACCGGGCAACCGCTCGATCTTTTGTATCGCCTCCTCGAAGAATGCCCTGCTGCGCGCCTGATCCAGGTACGGCGCTTCTGGGAGCGTCACGGTCATTGTGAGCAGGCGCGCAGTGTCGAACCCAGGCTTGACGGCATCCAGGAGCAGGAAGCTCCGAATCATCAGCCCCGCGCCAGTCAATAACACAATGGCGAGAGCGAATTGCACAGCGACCAGCAACCCGCGCGCTCGGCGAACTCCCGCGCCGGCTGAAGCGCTCCGCCCGCTTTCATTCAGGCGCGCGCGCAAATTCCCGCGAGTGATCTGTAAGGCTGGCAATAGACCGAACACGACGCCGGTCAATAAGCAGAGGGCGAATGCGAAGGCAAGCGCCATCCTATTAATCGCGATCCCGTCCGCGCGCGGCAGGTCTTCCGGGACGAGCGCTATTAACGCCCGCAGCGCCCAATTGGCGAACAACAGTCCGGCGAATCCTCCGATCAGAGAGAGCAGAATATTTTCGGTCGCCAGTTGCCTGAGCAGTCGCCACGTGGCGGCGCCTAGCGCCGCGCGGACCGCCAGTTCTTTCCTCCGCGCCGCGCCGCGGGCCACTAGCAGGCTCGCGATGTTCGAGCACGCGATGAGCAGCACGCACAAAACCGCGCCGCCCAAAATCCAGAGCGCGCGGCGCAGTTGCGCTCCGGCAATCTGATCGAACAGTGGCGCGACCCGTATGCCCAGATTGGCGTCCGTCGCCGGATACTGTTTGGCAAGTCGCCCGGCGATGGCGTTCATCTCGGCCCTCGCTTCTTCGATTGAGACGCCCGGTTTGAGGCGCGCCAACGCGCTGAAGGCGTCGGCCAGTCGGATTTCCTGGAATCTCGCCCATCTGTGATCTCCCGACAGCAGCAGCCAGAGCTGCGCGTTCTTGTCCGGGAATTGGAAACTCGCCGGCATCACGCCGATGACTGTGGCGCTACGGTTGTTGAGCTGGAGCGTGCGTCCCAGCGCTGCGCCGTCCCCGCCGAATCGCCGTTGCCAGAAGCCATAACTGAGGACGACCACGTCATCGCCGCGCCGCGCCTCGTCGTCAGAGAAAGTGCGCCCGAGCAGCGGCCTGACTCCCAGCATTTGGAAGAAGTTTCCCGACACCTTCGACCCTTGAATCTTTTCGGGCCCTTCATCGGACTGCAGAGTTACCTCAGAACCTTCTGGACGCAAAATGACAGCCATATCCTCAAAGGACCTGCTCTGTTCGCGCCAGTCTCTGATCGTGGGGTACGACGTCCAGTCCCATTCAATATTCCTCGCCGGCACGCTCTTCCACAGCATGCAGAGGCGTTCGGAGTCCTGGTACGGCAGCGGGCGCAGAATTACCGCTTCGATCACGCTGAAGACCGCAGTGTTCGCCCCGATGCCCAGCGCCAGCGTGAGCGCGGCCACGAGAGTAAAGCCGGGGCTTTTGACCAGCATCCGCGCGCCGTAACGCAGGTCTTGAAACATCTCTTCCTCCATTCTTCTCGGTTGCAGCCAGATCGCATCCGCGAACGCGCCCAGGCTGTGCCACAGCAGAGCGAGTTTGGCGCGCCTGTTGATTTGATCCCACTTGGCGAGTTGCGTTTCGCGGTAACGCAGCTCGGCTTCCCACTCCTGCCGCCAATCGGCGCGTAATCGGCGTGGCACGATCACGCCGATGAATGCGATCAGCGAGAGGTGGGGTTTCGCCAAGCGATCTTTGCTGCGCTCAAACATTGGGTTTTAAACTCGCGCCTCCCTGTCGCGGAGCGACTCTTGAGCTTAGCCGTGTGCTTTAGCGCACGGGTCGCGAGTCAATTTGTCTCCTCAGTCGCGTCAGCGACGGTTGAATGGATTCAATAACTCAGGTCAATCGTCGCTAACGCGACTGGGAATGATCCTCACGACGCCACCGTGAGCTAAAGCACACGGCTAGGCTCAAAAGCCGCTCCGCGGCAGGGCTCCGCTACATGACTTGGGCTTAACATCTATGAATCCGCAATCCGCAATCCGCAATCCGCAATCCGCAATCAAACTACTCGTGTCGCAACGCGACCATCGGATCGACCGTGGCCGCCCGCCGGGCCGGCAAATAGATCGACAACACGGCGACCGCCGCGAGTAAAAGCGCAACGCTCAAATAGGTAAGGGGATCGAGCGGACTCAGGCCATAAAACATTATCGAAATCGCGCGAGAGACCGCCGCGCCTCCCGCAAGTCCCAACGCGGCGCCGACGCCGACGAGGCGCAATCCCTGGCTTAGCACGAGCCGCGTCGCGTCCCGGCGGCTCGCTCCCAAAGCCATACGGATGCCGATCTCGCGCGTGCGCTGGCTGACGGAGTAGGCCATCACGCCGTGGACGCCGATCGTGGCCAGCAGCAACGCTAGCAGCCCGAGCGCCGACGCCAATTGCGACGCCACTTTGGTCGCCAGGTATCCCCACTTCGCATTGGCGAACTCTTCCTCGGGCGTCTGCAGCCAGAGTCTGAGTGTAGGCTCCAGTCCGCGAGCCGTGGCGCGCACGAGCGGCTTGATCTCATTGGCGTCGCGCGACGCGCGGACCAACAGGCTGAGGTCCTGCCATTGGCGTTGGACAAGCGGAACATAGGCGAAGACCGACGGGATTTCGCCGAATCGCCAGGTTTGCGCATCTCGCGCCACTCCGACGACCTGAGCGAGATGCGCCGCCTCGCCGCTCTTGACCCGCAGCATCTTTCCAATCGGTTCTTCTCCGGGCCACAATCGCCGCGCCGTCGCCTCGCTGACCACTACGACCTGCGCCTCGGTTCGCGCCTCCTCTTCGGTGAACTCTCGACCGCGCGTAAGCTGAATGCCGCTGGTCGCAAAGAAGCCGGGCGAGACTGAGTAGCCGTTATCGCCTTGCCGGCCGGACGAATCGTATACCTCCACATCAGGCAGCGTAACCCCTCCGGTTCCGCGCAACGGAGAATCGCCCAGAATGGCAGATTGCACTCCGGGTATGGCTTTCAACCGATCCATCAACTCCTGATTGAACCGCCTCGCGCGGGCGTCGTCATAACCGCTCAATTCCAGGCTGTATGCGACGACCAGCGCTTTTCTGGTTTCATAGCCGGGATCAATCGCAAGCGCACGCCAGAGGCCGCGCACAAGCAATCCGGCTGGGATCAGCAAGACCAGGCTGAACGCCACCTGCGCGACCACCAGTCCGTTGCGCAGCCGCGAGCGCGTAAGCGACGGGCCTAAAGCGGCTGCTTCGTCCTTGGTAATTGCGATCAGATCGGGCCGCGTCGCGCGCAGAGCAGGAGCCAGTCCCGACAAAATTCCGCTGAGCAGAGAAGCGACGAAAGTGAAGGCGAGCACTCGCGAGTCCGGCTTGGCGTTGGCCGCCAGGGCGCCGAGATCCTGCCCCCACAAGAAAGCCAAAGCTTCGAGACACCAGCGGGCCACGAGTAGTCCCGCGACGCCGCCGAGTCCGGCGAGCAACAAACTTTCAGTCAACAACTGCCGCATCACACGCCGGCGGGTCGCGCCCAAACAAAGACGGATGCCGATCTCTTTCTGCCGGTGGGTCGCCCTCGCGAGCAGCAGATTGGTAATGTTGGAGCAGGCGATCAACAAAACAATGCCGGTCGCGCCCATTACAATCGCCATCAATTGCAAGAATCCCTTGGCGCGCCGCTGCGCCGGCCCCACATCAACGCCGGCTTGCGGGTCAATCTCCGGCCATGCCCGCCTGAGTTGGCTCATCAGCACTCTCGTTTCCGCTTGCGCCTCATCCATCGTCCTGCCCGGCTTGAGACGGCCGTAGACTTCGAGCCATTGGAAACTCCGACTGCCGAACCAATTCCTCTCCTCGGCGGTGGTTCCTTCGTGATAGACGGTGAGCATTTCGGTTCTCATCGTCAGCGGCAGCCAGAAGCGCGCTCCGCCGCCGCCGATTCCGGCGAAATCCGGACCCATCACTCCGATCACCACGAAGGGTTTGTTGTTCAACAGCAGCGTCTGACCAATGATGCTCGGATCTCCGCCGAAGCGCCTCTGCCACAATTGGTGGCTCAGGACTACAACCGGTTCCCTGCCCGGCGCGCTGTTTTCTTCCGCCGTGAATGTGCGGCCGCGGATGGGGCTGACACCGAGGACCGAGAAGTAATTGTCGGAGACGAACTTTCCCGCAACCTCTTCCCATTCTATCGCTGCGGTCTGGCTTCCAAGCAGGAATTTCTCGTCGGAACAGGCCACCAGGCCAGATAAGACCTGAGTCTGGTCGCGGAAGAAGAGATAGTCGGAGAAGGAGAAACCCCACCCTCTCTGCGTCGCGTGGTATTCCAGCCTGACCATCGCGTCGGGGTCCGCAATCCGCAAGGGCTGCGACTGGCTGTTGAAGAGCGTAAAGATGGCCGTGTTGACGCCAATCCCCAGCGAAAGCGTAAACACGACCACCAGGGTGAAGCCCGGATTCTTCACTAACATTCGAACCGCATAGCGTATGTCCTGGACCATCGCGTCCTCCCATCTGCGCGACTGCAGCCACAGCGCGTCCATAAACGCGCCGAGGCAATGCCACAACAAATCAAATTTCGTTTTCCGATTGAGGTTGTCCCACTCGGCCAGTAACGTCTCGCGATATCGCAACTCGGCTTCCCACTCCTGCCGCCAGTCGGCGCGCAAGCGGCGCGGCACTAACACGCCGATGACGCGGATCAGCCAGAGCCACGGTCCGCGGAAATATTGTTTTTCGAGATCAGGCATCTCGCTACTTAATTGCCAGTCTTGCGAACCAGGCGCCCGCCCAGGTTCCTCCCGGTCTTCTGGGTTGGAAGCGGCGCAAACTGAACAGCCTGAATCCACGGTTAAGAAATGGAATGGAACCGATCTTGACCGTGGCGCGGACTTTAGTCCGCGCTTGCGTCATATCCTCAAGCCGCGCGGACTAAAGTCCGCACCACTATTCTTCCGAGTCATACCGCAGGCGCCGAATACAGCCCGCCTCCACTTTCACTTGATGGGTGAAGCGGCGAAATCGTGATATAGCCTAGGGTTATTGGCCGAAACCGCATTTTCGCCTCCTTAACAGTGGATCCGGGCTGAACAGTTTGCGCTACTCGCGCCGGAGCGCGACCAGCGGGTCAACCTTCGTCGCACGCCGCGCCGGGATGTAACAGGCCAGCAGCGCCACGCCCGCCAGGAGAAATGTAATCGCGACAAATGTCGGCGGATCAGTCGGGCTTACCTCGAACAGCAGCTTGGTCATCATTCGCGTCAACCCGAACGAGGCGATCAACCCGAGCGCCACGCCGGCCAGCGCGAGCGCCATTCCTTGCTTCAGCGCCAGCTTCAGCACGTCGCGCGACCCGGCGCCCAACGCCATCCGAATGCCGATCTCGCGCGTGCGCTGCGTCATGGCGTACGACATCACGCCGTAAATGCCGATGGCCGACAGCGCGGCCGCCAGCACGGCAAAAATCGCAAGCAGGTAAGTGGAAAAGCGTTCCGAAGCGCTCCACTCGGCCACGGATTCTTCGAGCAGCTTGAAGGAATGAATGGGAAGGTTCGGGTTGATCGTAGCGAGTTCACGGCGCAGGGCCGGAATCAGATTCGTCGGGTCGCCAGCTTGCGCGCGGACGACCAGTGTCATTGACCACCAATTGTCCTGCTGATAGGGCAGGTAAATATGCGGGAAAAGTTCTCCGCTCAAACTGTAGAATTTCTTGGCCCCGACAACGCCGACGATCTCGCGCGAGGCGTTCTGAAAGAACACGTGTTTGCCGATCGGGTTTTCGTTGGGGAAATGGCGACGCTGAAGCGTTTCGTCAATCAGGGCGACCAGCGGCGCGCCTTTGACATCACGATCATTGAAAAAGCGCCCGGCGCGCAATGGAATCCCCATGACGCGAAAGTAATCTCCGCTGACCTGATTGTGTGAAGCTATGGGTCGTTGCTCTTTCGGGATCGGCGGACGCTCATCGATCGTGAAATCCCACGATGAACCGATGCTGTTGATAACGCTCGCATGCCGCGCGCCGGGTATCGCGCTGACGCGCTCGAGCAATTGCCGGTAAAACTCGACGACCTCGTCAAACTCCTTGTACGTTGGATCGATCTGCGCAGTCAGCACGCCCGCCGGGGAAAAACCAGGGTCGACGTGATTTAATCGCCAAAAACTTTTCAGCATCAGCCCGGCGCCGACCAGCAAAATCATCGCCAGCGCGATTTCGGATACGACTAGCAGCGGGCGTAAGCGGCGCTGCCCACGTCCCTGGGTTTCGCCGCGACCGCCTTCTTTCAAGGCTTCGTTGAGATTGACCTTCGACGATTGAAGCGCCGGAAGCAGGCCGAAGATGATCGTCGTCAAAAACGCCAGCGCAAACGTGAAACCGAGCGCCTGAGCGTCGATCTTCAGCGTTGCGACGCGCGAGTTGGCCGCCGCCAGTTGTTCCGGCAATCCGCCGACTAGAAATTGAATGCCCCAATGCGCCAACAGCAGCCCGCACGCGCCGCCCAACACGGCCAACATCGCGCTTTCGACCAGCAATTGGCGCACAACCCGCAATCGCCCCGCGCCCAACGCGGTACGAATCGCCAACTCTCTGTGGCGGACGGAAGCGCGGGCCAATGACAGGTTGGCGACGTTGGCGCAGGCTATTAACAGTACGAATCCGACCGCGGCGAAAAGTATCCACAACATCCGCTTCACATTCTGCGTCATGATCTCCTGAAGTTGTTTCAGGCCGACGCGCGAATCCGACTTCGGATTGTTGAGCTGACCAAGGTAAAGTCTATCAACCTCGGCGCGCGCCTGATCAATCGAAACATCGGGCTTGAGCCTGGCGCCAACTACCAGACAGTTGGGCTCGAATTTTTCGTCAGCGGGCGTAAAAGCGATCGGCGTCCAGACGTCGGTTTTGAAAAAATAGCGAAAATCGGCGGGCATCACGCCGATGACCCTGTAAGCGCCGCCATTCAAATTGATCTCACGACCGATCAGATCGGCGTCGCCGCCGAACCGTCGCTGCCATAGTCCATGGCTGAGAACGACGACGCGGTCGGAGCCGGGGCGATCCTCTTCGGGCAGAAAAGCCCTGCCTCGCGCCGGCGCCACGCCTAGCGTATGAAAGAGATTGGCCGAGACCTTATACCCCTGCAGCCTCTCCGGCTCCCCGCCGCCCGTCAGGTTTGCGGCCCACCCTCTGACGTCGAGGGCCGCCATCTCCGAGAACACGCTGTTTTGATTCTTCAGGTTCAGGTAAGTGACCGGCGAAATAACCCCCTCGCCCTTGTTCCGCGTATTCGTCGAATAAATCATCACCAGTTCGTCCGCCTTTTGATAAGGCAGCGAGCGCAGCAACACGGCGTTGACGACGCTAAAAATCGCCGTGTTCGCGCCAATGCCAAGCGCGAGCGTCATCACGGCGACCAGTGTAAAACCGGGTTTCTTCAGCAACATTCGCGCGCCGAAGCGCAGGTCTTGAAACATTTCTTCCTCCAGTCTCTTCGGTTGCAACCACAGCGCGTCCGCGAACGCGCCCGCGCTGTGCCACAGCAGAGCGAGTTTGGCTCGCCAGTCGAGCTTGTCCCATTCGGTCAACAGTCCTTCGCGGTACCGCAACTCGGCTTCCCACTCCTGCCGCCAGCCGGCGCGCAAGCGACGCGGCACGATCACGCCAATGACTCGAATCAGCCAAAGCCAGAATCGAAAGCGTGTTGTGAGCGTCAGATCAGCCATCAACTTCTCCGCACCCCTCTTCCGCCGCATAGTGACGCCTTGAATTTAGACATGCGTTTATGTGTCTTCGAGAAATAAGCGCAAAAATGCGATCTGATATGGCGCCGCGACCTAAGCCGTGCAATGAACAGCGGAGCCCTTGGAGTGCGGGAGCTTGGTACCGCTTTGGTAGTCATTTCGTTAATCCAGGCCCTTCGCGGGAACTGACCACTTGGTTTACCTGCCGTCACTGTGGATTGATGAATTGCTCAGTTGTCTCGGAAGTGGCGAGTCGACCACTAGACTACCAAAGCGGTACCAAGCTCCCGCACTCCAAAGGCTGTCGCCTCATTGTGTTTGTTGCGTTTATTTCTCAAAGATCGTCTCAAACGCACAGCTTCAATCAACCGCCGCTATACAGCGGAGAGATTCGCGTCGCTACTCGTGCCGGAGCGCGATCATCGGATCAACATTTGCCGCCCTGCGCGCGGGCAGGTAGCCGGCCAGCGCCGCCACCCCGATCATCAGCAGCGTGGCCAGCGCGATCGTCGTCGGGTCATTCGGCGTCAGGTCGAACAGCAAAGCGGAGACCAGCCGCGTGGTCGCCATCGCCGCAGCCAATCCGACCCCGACACCGAGCGCGACGAGCAGCGCCACCTCGCGCATCACCAGCCAGACTACGTCACTTCTTTGAGCGCCGAGCGCCATGCGGACGCCGATCTCGTTGGTCCGCCGCGCCACCGCGTAAGACATCACGCCGTACAACCCGACGCAGGCAAGCAGCAGCGCGAACAGGCTGAAGGCGCCGCCGAGTTGCGCGACGAAGCGCTCCTGCACGAGCGTTTCATTCACCGCCTCACTCATCGTTTGCAACTCGACGACCTGCAACTGCGGATCAATCTCGCGCACGACGCGTTGGATCGTCGCGGCGTAAGAAGCCGGGTCGCCATCAGTGCGGAGATGAATAGTCAGGTTGAACGGTATTGGCGCCTGGAAGTAGTAGAGGTAGAAGGTACGCGGCGGTTTTTCCCGCAGATTGGTGAATTTGGCGTCCCTCACGACGCCGATGATCTCTATTCGCCTTCTCCCGTCGTCCCAGTTGAAGAGTTTGCCAATCGGATTTTCGTTACCGAAGAAGTGACGCGCCATAGACTGATTGACGACGGCGGAAAGGATGGATGGCGGCCGGCCGTCAGCCGCTGTATCTGGCGTGTTCGGCGACGCGGCGTCATCCTGCTCCGATAGCGCCGGGCGATCTTCCCGCGGCCCGAAGTCGCGTCCTGCCAGCAATGGCATTTTCATCGTCTCGAAAAATCGTGGCCCCACCACGAGGGCGTTGCAATTCAAATTTTCGTCAGGCGCGGGGGTGTAGCCTGGGACGGATACGCGGCTTAACAAAACGCCGCCGGTCAGCGGAGTAGCGATCGCCAGCGTCGCCGAACGCGCGCCCGGCAAGGCTTCCAATCGGGAGAGCGCCTGTCTGTGAAGGTCCATGAGTCGCGCAGTGTCGTAGCCGCCGCCGGCGTCGATCCTGAACTTTATGATGTTCTCGTAGTTGATCCCGGCGTCGAGGGTTCGCAAATTGCGCAGGCTGCGCGCGAACAGGCCGGCGCCGACGAGCAGGAAGAGCGAGAGCGCCACCTGCGCGACGACCAGCAGTTTGTTCAACATCAGGCGTGAACGGCTCGCGCTCGCGCCTGTCTGGTCTTTCAGCGAGGCTGTCAGGTCGAGCCGAGTCGCCTGCCAAGCGGGCGCGAGGCCGAACAACAATCCAGTCAGCACGGAAACCGCGAGCGTGAAACCGAGCACGCGCGCATCGAGCGGGAGATCGAGCGCCGCCCGGTTTTCACGCGGCAGATAAGCGAGCAACGCGCGCGAACACCAACGCGCGAAGAGCAGCCCGGCGACGCCTCCGAGCGCGGCCAACAAAACGCTCTCGGTCAGCAACTGTCGAATCAATCTGAAGCGTCCCGCGCCGACCGCCAGCCTCACCGCAATCTCCTTGCGTCGCGTCGCCGCGCGAGCGAGCAGCAGGTTGGCGATGTTGACGCAGGCGATCAGCAGCGTCAGCGCTATAGTAATCATCAAAATCAGCAGCGGCCGCCGGAACTGCCCCCGCAGCCGTGTAACGCCGGCGCTTCCCGATTCCAAAACAATGCGTTGCTCGAAATGCTCTCGCCGCTCGGTTGGTGTCCAATTGGCCGCGCTCTCGCCGGCGATCTCTTCCTGGCGCCGCCGGAAAATCATAGCGACCTCGGACTGCGCTTGCGCCATACTTACCCCGGGTCGCAAACGCCCGAACATCAGAAGCCACCACAAGTTGTCCTGGGGCGCCATCTGACGCGACGTCTCATCGTTGGCCGCCTTGATGGGCCACCAGATGTCCGGCTTCCTTCCTACCTCGAAGCCGAAAAAGCCGGGCGGCGCGACGCCGACGATGGTCAACGCTGTGTCGTTAACAGTCACCTGTCGCCCCACCACGCCCGGATCGAGGCCGAACCGCCGTCGCCAGAATTCGTAACTGATGACAGCGCCGGGTTGCGCGCTGGCCGGGTTGTCGTCCGCCTCAGTAATCGCGCGGCCCACTACGACGCCAGCCCCGAGCACGGAGAAGAAGTTGCCGGAGACGCGCTGCTGCTGAACCGGCTCCACTGCGCCGCCCGGATCCTTCACTATCAGCCGTCCGTCCCCCACGCTGCTTCCTGCGATGACGCCGCTGAAGGATTGGCTGTGGTCGCGGATCATCTCGTAGAACGGATAGGTTTGGGCGTAGCCCGGCCCCTGCTTCTCGATGATCGAGAAGAGCGCCAACTCCTGAGGCGCTTTGACCGGCAGCGGTCTCAGCATCAGCGCGTTGATCAGGCTGAAGATCGCCGTGTTGGCCCCGATGCCCAGCGCGAGCGAGAGCGCGGCGACCAGCGTGAACATCCTGTTTTTGAGCAGCATTCGAGCGCCATAACGCAGGTCTTGAAACATCTCGTCCTCCAGTCTCTTCGGTTGCAACCACAACGCGTCCGCGAAAGCGCCCAGGCTGTGCCAGAGCAATGCAAGTTTGTTGCGCCAGTCGAGCCTGTCCCATTCAGCGAGCAGCGTTTCGCGGTATTGCAACTCGGCTTCCCACTCCTGCCGCCAATCGGCGCGTAAGCGGCGTGGCACGATCACGCCGATCAGGCTGATCAGCCAGAGATGCGGCTTCACCAAGCGATATTTGCGACACCCAAACATTGAGATATACCCACTTGAAACTCGATCCTCTCTGCCGCGGAGCGGCAGGGATGGCGCACGATTGCGCTTGTTCTACTCGTGGCGCAGCGCGGCCATCGGGTCGACCTTCGTCGCGCGCCGCGCCGGCAGATAGCAGGCCGCGAGCGCGATCAGCGCCAGCAATAACGCCACGCCCGCGAATGTCAGCGGGTCAGTCGCGCTCACGCCGAAGAGCAAACTATTCATGACTCGTGTAAGAGCCAGGGCTCCGAGCAGCCCGATCAACATGCCGACGGCGACCAGCGACATTCCCTGCTTGATGAAAAGGCGCAGCACGTCGGCAATCTGCGCCCCGAGCGCCATCCGAACGCCGATTTCATGCCTGCGCTGTGTAACGGCGTAAGAGATCACGCCGTAAACCCCGACCGCGGCGAGGGTGAGCGCCAGCAGCGCGAACGCGCCGAGCAGCAGCAGGTTGAACCGGCGCGAGGAGACCGAAGCCGACAGACGCCTCTCCATCGTCATCACTTCGTAAAGCGGCAGGTTGGGGTCGACCGCCAGCGTCTGCTGGCGCACGGCATTGGTCAGGCTGATCGGATCAACCTGAGTATGGAAGGTCAGCGTTATCAGTCCGCCGCCATTTTGCAGATAGGGGACATAGACTTCCGGAGTGACGTCCTGGTCTAACCCACTGTGCCGCACGTCGCCGACCACGCCGACCACCGTGGCGTAATCTCTGCCGGAGCCGGGCGTCCGGACGCGCTTGCCGACGGCGTCTTCGCCGGGGAAGAGTTTGCGCGCCAGAGCTTCGTTCAATAACAACACTCTGGGCGCATCTGCATTGTCATTCTCGGTGAAATAACGGCCTGCTCGCAGCGGGATGCCCATCGCGCGGAAATAATCCGGCGTGACCTCTCCGATCGGTGTCCCAGGCTCACTGTTGTTAGCGACCCTCGGACGCCCTTCCACTCGCAGAAAGCCGAAGAAAGTGAATTCCGTCAGCGGCGGATGGTTGATCGCCCCGACCGATTCGACTCCGGGCAGAGCCGCCAGACGCGGCAATAACTCTCGCATAAAACGCAGGCGATCTTCGCTCTTTTCGTAACGCGGATACGGCAGAGAGAGCCGCGCCGTCAACACGTTCTCCGCGCGGAAGCCAGGATTGACTCTGAACAGATTGACGAAACTCCTGACGAGCAGCCCCGCGCCGACCAGCAATGTTATGGTCATCGCGACTTCAGCGATCATCAGCGACTGGCGCGCGCGTCCACGATGGAAGCCGCCGCCGCGCCCCCCTTCTTTGAGCGAGGCGTTCAAATCGGGACGCGATGTCTGCAACGACGGGAAGAGGCCAAAGACGACGCCGGTCAAGAGCGAGACCAGCAGCGTAAAGAGGAGCACGCTCGAATCAATGCCGATCCGCGCCATATTGGAGATCTGGCCCAGCGCGCCGGCCGAGTTCAGCGAGACAATCGTCTTCGTCAACCCGTATGCCAAAAGCAATCCGCACAGGCCGCCAACCGCCGCCAGTAACAGGCTTTCAGTGAGCGTCTGCCGCATCAACCGAACTCGTCCGGCTCCGAGCGCCGCGCGAATCGCCATCTCCGAGCCGCGCGCGGCGGCACGCGCCATCGTCAGATTGGCGACGTTGGCGCAGGCGATCAGCAAGATCAACCCGACTGCGCCGAGCAGAATCAGCAACAGGCGCTTCGTATCGCCGACCAGTTGTTGATGCAGCGGGATGACGCGCGCCCGATTGCCGGCGAACGACATAACATTTTTCGGCTTTGCGCTTTCGTAGCGTTGCAGAATGTCCGCCAATTCCGCCTGCGCCTGCTCTCGGGAGACGCCGGTTTTGAGCCGCGCAATCACGTTGAACACTGTAATCATTAGATTGCCGTGTTCGCGCTCCGCGTCGAGCGCCATCGGCGTCCACAAATCCAACGGCTGAATGAAACGGAAATCCAGCGGTAGCACGCCGATGATCGTGTGGTTCTGATCATTGAGCGTGACGCTACGGCCAATGATGTTCGGGTCTGAACCGAAGCGGCGCTGCCACAACCTGTGGCTGATGATGGCGACCCGCTCGCCGCCCGGACGGTCTTCAGCGGCGAGAAAGTTGCGACCGCGCGCGAACTGCGCGCCGAGCATGGGAAAGAAGCCGGCGGTAACCACGCCACATTGCAACCACTCTGGCTCGCCCGCGCCAGTCAGAGTCGTCTCCTCGACGTTATACCCGGCAAGACTCTCGAGCGTCCGGTTCTGTTCGCCCCATTCGAGGAAGTGCGGGCCGGGAACCTGCCCCTTCGTCGAGATATCTGAAGACTCTTCGAGCCAGACCAATTGTTGGGGGGATTTGAACGGCAGCGGACGGAGCAATACCGCATCCACAACGCTGAAGATCGCAGTGTTCGCGCCGATGCCCAGGCTGAGCGTCAATACCGCCACCGCTGTGAAGGCCTTGTCCTTGAGCAGCATCCGCAGGCCAAAACGCAAGTCCTGAAACATTTCGTCCTCCAGTCTTCTCGGTTGCAGCCACAACGCGTCCATAAACGCGCCCGCGCTGTGCCACAGCAGATCGAGTTTGCCGCGCCGGTCGAGTTTGTCCCACTCAGCCAGCAGCGCTTCGCGATACTGCAAGTCCGCCTCCCACTCCTGCCGCCAATCGGCTCGCAATCGACGTGGCACGATCACGCCGATCAGCCGAACCAGCCACAGCCAGGGCCGCACGGGGGCTTTTCGTCCGCGTTGGCGCATAGCTCATCCCTTTCCGCGCGCGGGTTTGAGTTTGGGCGCGGGTTGTTCTAGATGATCCAGCAGCCGAAACCGCTTGCGCGCTTCGGCGAGCGCGTCCCTGCCCTCTTCGGTCACTTCGTAGTATTTGCGCGCCGGACGCTGTTCGGCCTGCGCGATGCTCTGCCGCTCCCACTTGGAATCGACGTAGCCCGCGTCCTCCAACCGCCTCAACGCCGGGTAGACCGTCCCGCTCGCCAGCCCCGTCACCGTCATTACTTCAAGTCCGTACTTATAACCGTTGTCGAGCGCCTGCAGGATCAGCGCCATCGTGTAAGAGAGATATCCTTTGGCCATTCTTCGCTCCTAGGTCCCCTGGGTACGCGTCGCTTCCAGCGCGCAGGCCTGAGCGCCAAATCCATTGGAGGCCCGCAACGCGCTTAGAGCCGGATGCGCGCGCTTGCAAGCGATAATCACTCGACGCTGGCGAGGCGACATCGGGAGCGTCTGCTTCCGATCAATATGCCTTTCGCCCAGACTGCGCGCTGGAAGCGACGCGTACCCAGGGGGCGGTTTTCATTTTTCAGGGCGTCGTTCGTAGCGTCATGAACGACGCCACCCTGTCTAATAGTTCAACAATTCATGTAGACACCTATACGTATAGGCTTCTACATAGGGTATTGTCAAGAAAAATCAACCCCGCAAGCCCGGCGTCACGCCATTAATTTTGTCGTCCGGATTTGTCGCCTCTTCTGACTGAGGAGGATGATGAGGCAAGCGGCTGGTTGGGACATCGGTAAGAAACCGCGCGCGTAGGGGCGGGTATTCCCCGCCCGCGTCCATGATCAACGTGGTTGGGCGGGGAATACCCGCCCCTACGCGCGCGGTACCGTACCGACTCCCCTCTATTTGAATCCTTTGGCAGCCAGTTGCGCCTTGAGCGCTTCGGCCACGACCGAATCGAAGCTGTTTCGTACGCCCGATTTCGACCGTTCCTTCTTGATGAATTCCTCGCGGTCCTTCGACAACTGCATGATTTCCGCGCGGATCTGCCGGCGTTGGGCCTGGCGTTTCTCGATCTCCTTTTTTCGTTCGGCGGGCGGAAGTTTGCGAAGCTCTTCGGGTAGCTCTTCGGGTTTAATATCTTCGAGCTTCAGGGTTCCGTTCTCAAGACTCTGCAAAAAGTCTCCGGCGTATGGCATGGAATTGATGGCCTTGTTCGTTGCGCGATCGGCCAGCGCCGGTTTAGCCGCGGCCGTCACTATTTTCTCCTCCGCCTCTAACCGCCCGGCCGTCGCGGCGGCCTGGTCTCCCGCCCTGCCATAGGTGAGATAAGTTCCGCCGAGTCGATTGCCGAGGGCGCTGAGCTTTTCGTCATACGGCGTGACGATCGCCACGACGCCGCTGTCTTGCGGGATGGCGAAGTATCGCCCTCCGCCATGTTGGGCGATCTCCTGCCAGACTTCCTTGGTCCCCGAAATGTCTCCGCACTGAATGGCGTTGACGATCATGCCTTTGCGCCTGGCTGCGACCGCAGTCGCCTTCGTATCCGGTTCGCCATGGTAATCGGTGTGGGGCGGGGCGTCGCCGACCAGAAAGACCACATGCGCGATCCGGTCGGATTGTTGCGACCATCCGGCCTTATGCACGGCGTCGGCCAGCGCTCGCCGCACATTCTCCGGCGTGTCTCCTCCTCCCTCGGCCCGGTAATCCATGAGCGTCGTATAAACGGCGTCCAGATTGTCAGTCATCGGGAAGACCTCGGTGACGTACCGGTCGCCGCGGTCGCGATAGGCCACCAACCCGATCCGCACGTTAGGCCGCGACTCCGATTGCATCACTTCATTTACAATTCCCCAGATGCGTTGCTTCGCGGCGCAGATTCGAAAACGCGTCGCGCCGCGCTTTTCATTCTTTCCGAGCCTAGCAACGCGACGTGAAAGTCCCATACGAGCAATCTAAGGTGAAATGTAGGGTTAATTTGACGGGCTGACAAAAGCAGAAGATCGAGCGCGCCGGCGCCGCCTTTTCTTATGATCCGGCATAACAATTGCGGCCAAATTATTTGGACGTTATGCCCGGAACATATTGGGAACACTTTTCACACGAGGCCGATATGGGCGTTCGCGGCGTCGGCGCGACAAAGGAGGAGGCGTTCGAGCAGGCCGCCGTCGCGCTGACGGCGGTGATCACCGACCCTGAAGGCGTCGCGCCGTTGGAAGAGATCGATGTCGAGTGCGAGGCGCCCGACGACGAGTTGCTGCTCGCCGAATGGCTGAACGCGTTAATCTATCAGATGGCGACGCGCCGGATGCTCTTCGCGCGCTTCGAGGTTCGGTTTGACGGTTCTCGTCTGAGCGGCAAGGCGTGGGGAGAGCCGGTTGACGTCGCCAGGCACAGTCCGGCCGTGGAGGTCAAAGGCGCCACTTACACGCAACTGAAAGTCGCGCGCGACGGGACTGGCGCGTGGCTGGCGCAGTGCGTCGTCGATGTGTAGTACTCCTGGGAGTTATCAAATAGCGCCTATAAGTCCTATAAGTCCCATAAGTCCTATTAAGTCCAATTACAGGAGGCGTTATGGACATTTCACAATTCACGCGGCATTCAGAGACCGAATGGCTTGTCGAAGCGTCGGGGAGGATGCGCGTACCGGCCGTCATTTACGCCACCGAAGAGCTGGTCCGCGACATGGATCAGAAGGTTTTTGAGCAGACGACGAACGTGGCCACGCTGCCGGGCATCGTCAAGGCGTCATACGCGATGCCCGACGCGCACTGGGGCTACGGCTTCCCGATAGGCGGCGTGGCCGCGTTCGACCCCGACGAGGGCGGGGTGGTGTCAGCCGGCGGAGTCGGCTTCGACGTCTCTTGCGGCGTCAGAACGATGACGACCGGCTTGACTGCGGAGGAGATCGAGCCGGTGAAGTCTCAATTGGCCGAGGCGCTGTATCGTCATGTGCCGGCGGGCGTGGGCAGCCGGGGGAAGATCAAATTGAACGACGCCGAGATGGACGAGATGCTCACCGGCGGCGCGAGCTGGGCCGTGGGCCGCGGTTACGGGACGCCGCAGGACCTGGAGCGCATTGAGGAGCGCGGCCGGATGCAAGGCGCCCGCCCCGAGGTCGTCTCGGCGCGCGCATGCAACCGCCAGCGCGAGGAGATGGGGACGCTCGGCTCCGGCAATCATTACTGCGAAGTTCAGCGCGTGGCCGACATCTACGACGCCGAGATCGCTTCGGCCTTCGGCCTCCGATTGAACGAGGTCGTGATCAGCGTTCACTGCGGCTCGCGCGGGCTGGGCCATCAGATCGGTACGGAGTTTTTGAAGAAAATGACTATGAGCGCGCCCGGCTACGGTATCGAGCTGCCCGACCGCGAGCTGGCCTGCGCGCCTATCAACTCTCCAGTCGGCGAGGAGTACCTGGGCGCGATGCGCGCCGCAATCAATTGCGCTCTGGCCAACCGCCAGATCATCACGCACTTGATCAGACGGGCGTTCGCCGAAATTCTGCCGCAGGCCGAGTTGAAGCTGCTCTACGACGTTTCGCACAACACCTGCAAGGTCGAAGAGCACGACCCAGGCGGCGGCCGTCGCCGGCTCTTCGTCCATCGCAAAGGCGCGACGCGCGCCTTCGGCCCCGGCCATCCCGACTTGCCTGAGGTCTTCAAAAAAACAGGCCAGCCGGTGTTGATCGGCGGCACGATGGGCACGTCGTCTTACATCCTCGCCGGGACGGGCGAGGGCGAAGAGCGTTCATTCAGCTCTTCGTGCCACGGCGCGGGCCGCGCCATGAGCCGCCATCACGCGTTGAAGCAGTGGAAGGGCCGCGAGATGATCGATTACCTGGCCGGCCGCGGAATCATCATCCGCAGCCCCTCGATGCGCGGCGTGGCCGAAGAGGCGCCTGGCGCTTACAAGGACGTCGGCGCGGTGGTTGACGCGGCTGACAGGGCAAGGCTCTCGCGCAAAATCGCGCGGCTCGAGCCGATGGTCTGCGTCAAGGGATGATCATTTTCCAGATGTCAGATGTCAGATGTCATTGCGGGATTGACGCGACTCTATGCCGGATTTCAACTATGTGTACGGAAAGAACAACCACGAGGGACCAGTAATCCCCGTGGTTGTTACAGTACATGCAATTGCAAATCGTTCTAGCAATGACATCTGACATCTGACATCTGATGACATCTGACATCTGACATCTGGGTGTCCTATTTGCCGTAACGAAAGGTGTAATCGCTTACACGTTGGCAGGGCTTGAGCTCTATCACGACGTTCGCAGCTTCCGCTTCTCGACGCAGCTTCGCGCGTTCGGACGCGTCCCAGGCCGCCGGACGCGCCGGTTTGTCGTTCGGCTCGGAGTCCGGGATGGGACGCGCCAGCAACCAGTATTTGCCCGGCGCCAGATTGCTGAAGCTGAATAGGCCATCGCTCTCGACGCGCGTTTCGGCGAAGCGCAACGCTTCGTCGCGCGCCTCGGGCTCGGCGGGCGCGAGATGAGCGAGCATCCTCGCCGGAAGCCTGGCTTCGCCTTCGGCGACTACTTTTCCTTTCAAGCCGGCGGCGCCCCCGCCCAGCGTAATCAGCGCGTTGGATAGTCGCTCGCCCGATTTAAGCGTCACGCCGTTGCGCGCGAGGTCGCTAGCCGCGGCCGGCGCGCCGCCGAGCCGCATCTCTTTTACATACCGATCGGCGCCTGGCAGCGGCGTTTCCAGCCGGTATCGTCCCGCCTTTAATCCGCGGATCGAGAAGGCGCCGGCCTCGTTCGCCTCGCCGGACGGCTGTGACCAGGAGGGCGAGGGCGGCGCGGCTGCGGCGACGTCGTCGCCATCAACAGGTCCGAGCCGGCCTTCCGCAGCACGAGAGGAAAAGTTATTCTGCGCATCCGGGGCAAAGACCAGAAAAACTCTTCCTTGAAATCTACATAGGACTGGTAGCGCAATCCTCGATCCTCAATCCTCGCTTCTGGCTAAAGCGCCCCCTGACGTGGTAAGCTATCGCCTCTTCTGAGAAGCGTTTGCGTTGGGCGTTCACAACGCAAAGATGAAACGCTCTCAATACCTTCAGCGCTATTATGGCTAGTAAAAACAATCTCAAAGACATCAAACGCTCCTCTTTCGGCCGGCCGACGCCAAGCGGGACGAACAAACCCGGCGGGCAAATGACTGAGTGGTTTACCAATCACATCTCGCGCCGTTCGCTGGGCAAGGGCCTGGCGTGGGGCGCCGTGTTGGCGATGGCCGGAGTCACCGTCTATCAATTGGCCGGCGGCAGTGACAAGGAAGTCGATGAAGACTCGTTCGCCCTGCAAAAGAAAGAGGGATGGAACGTCGGCTCGACCGACAAGTTCCTCAACTTCGAAGGACCGAGTCTGACCGACAGCCGGGGCAAGTACCTGACAGGATATGATCCGAACTATCTGATCTCGGTCTATCAGCCGCGCGATCCGAAATGGCAGCCCTTCTTCGTGACGACGCTGATTCAATCGCTCTCGCAGCAGTCGCTCAGCGGGCAGATGAAGCCGGTCTTTACGGGTCAGATGCGTGAGACTTCCGAGCGCGCCGAGGCGCTGCGCAATCTGATCTCGCAGGCCCCGAACCCGAGTCAGACGATGATCATCTCCGACCTGCCGGGGCCGCAATCGGTCGCGCTCGGCGCGGCGATGGCAGACACGGCTCAATTGGTCCCGGCCTTCGACAACTGGCCGCACCCGCTCGGCGTGGTTCGCTCGCACGAGACGCTGGGCGCGATGGCCTATTACGCCGGCGAAATCGATGAGAAGCGTTCGAAGCTGAAAGATAACGCGCCCGCGATCTTGCTGCTCGACAGCAACCGCCTGACCGCTTACACCGATCAGGACACGCAATTCGACAACCGCTATTTGGCGAAGCTGCCGCCCGCCGACCAGCTCAAACAGCGCGGCGTCCAGCAGGTGATCTATCTGGTCAAGGACGAGAGTCAGAAAGAGGAACTTGACGACATCAACGATGACCTGGTCGAGTGGCAAAAGCAGGGGATCAACGTGCGGATGCTGCGGCTCTCGGAGTTCAAACCCGTCGAAGAGCCGACTCAAGCGACCGTGGCCGGGACGACGACGACCACTGTTCAACGCCATTATTACTACGGCGGATACCCCTGGGGGTCCTGGTGGTTCTACAACCACTACGGATACGGCTATCCGCGCGAAGTCATAATTTATCGCGACGGGCGCAACATCCCGATCCCGCGACCGACGACAGGCCCGACTTTCGAACCTCCTACCTACCGCCCCACTTCGCGTCCGACGGTCTTCAGCAGTTCGCGCGTCGGCGGCGCTGCTGGAGTGGGCAAAACCAGGCCGAGCGGCTTCGGCCGCACCAGCGTGCGGATGTCGGGCGACGGTCACGTTACCGGCACGCGGTCGGGACGCTCAGGCTCTTACGGCCGCAGCGGCGGCGGATGGTTCGGCGGCTAAATAAGAAGAGTGAGCATAAATCAGATCGGCGGAGCCTTTGGAGTGCGGCGGTTCGGCGCCGCTTTGGTAGTCATCTTTGGGTACTACAGACTCGCGGGATCAGAGACCCGAGTAGGCTTCCTTTCCATGATTGCCGGAGTATCGAAGTGGACTACCAAAGCGGCGCCGAACCGCCGCACTCCAAAGGCTGTCGCCATTTCATGTAGTTGACGATATTCAACAAATCGCACACGCCTCAAACATGTATGATCAATCCTAACCCTGCGCTCCTGTTATTAATGACCAGTGGGACTTATCTGCTCGTGATGTTGATCTTCGCCGCCATTTTCGCCGGCGGACTTTATCTGGCTTGGCGCGGCTCCGGCGAGAACCAGATCGACCGGGGGCGAAGATCGTTTCTCGGCGGGCGCGGCGCGCGTGATGACCACGCGCTCTTCTTCGGCCTTCAACTGGTCATTCAGATCTTCGGCAGTGACCAGTTGCGCGCGCGCATCCACCGCCTGATCGAGGCGGAAGACGAAACCGACAGCGCCGACGAAAAACGTCGCTTCATGAAATCGGTCGCGTCGATGCTGATTGAAAACCAGTACGCCTGGGAATACGGCTTCTGGGAATTTTCCGCCGACGCCGACCACGCCATCAAATCGTTCAACCAGTGGCGCAACGAGATCGAAGCCTCGATGGCCACCGAGCCTGAGGAGATGGGCGAGATCGACCGTCTGCACCGCTTCTCCGATCAGAAAGAGTACCTGATCGTCTCGCTGCTGATGCTGATCGATAACAGCGACGAGCCAGTCTCGGACGACGTCGGCGATTACCGCTTCCGCCCCACCTACTCGCAACTCGCGCTTCCCTTCCGACAGTTGTGCGAAGGTTTCGACGAGTCGGAATACTGGCGCTCCGAGACCTTCGAGAGACTGCTCAACGGCATCCGCGCCCTCGACCCGCGCGCGATCGAACGCGACGGAATCTATGTCTACCCGGGATCCGAGCAGGACGGGCTTTCGTCCTTCGATCTGTTGAGCGAAGAGGGGTGGAAATATCTGACCGATCACTCATTCCGGTTGAGCTAGAATCAGTACCGCGAGCGGTAGCGAGCGAGGCCCTATCAATAGATCTATTGATAGGGCCTCGCTCGCTACAGCTCGCGGTACTGATTCGGCTAACTAATTCCTGAGCAAATCCGCCGGATTCAGTCCCGCCGCGCGGCGCGCGGGGAGATAGCACGCCAGCAAGGACGCGCACAGGAGAATGAGCGCGACCGCAGCCAGTGAAAGTGGGTCGGTTGGGGCGACGGCGAAAAGCAGGCTGCGCAAGGACGACGCTACGATCACAGCGCCGAGCAGCCCTACGAGGGCGCCGAGAACCACGGACCGCAATCCGCTCGCGAAGACCCACCGCATCACTCCGCGTGGCGAAGCGCCCAGCGCCATCCTGAGTCCGATCTCCCGCGTACGATTGGCTACCGAGAGACTGACAACGCCATAGACGCCGATCACCCCCAGCAACAGCGCCACTACAGCGAACGCCGAAGTCAACAGCATCTCGAAACGCCTTTGCGCGATTGATGCGGATACGATTTCCTTTACCGTCCGCATATCCGCGATGGGAAGGTTCGGCGCCAATTTCCTGACTTCCGATCGTATGGCCGAAGCCAGCGCGGCCGGCGCCCCCGATGTCCGCACTACCATGCTCATATTGTTTGTGGCGCGCTGATGATAGGGCCGGTAGAGTTGAGGCAGCAGTTCGCGTTCTACTGAGCCAAGCCGGACGTCTCCCACAACTCCCACGATTTCACGCAATGGCTCGGTTTCGTCGCCTTCGCGGATGGCGCGCCCGATGACGCTGGTCAGCGGGTCATTCGGCCATAGCCGCCTTGCCAGAGACTCGCTGATCACCGCCACCGGAGTCTGATCCTGCTCCGTGAAGAAACGACCGGCCTTCAAAGCGGTCAAGCTTGCGGCAAAGTACCCGGGCGACGCGCTCCGTTGCCCTGCGACCGGTCGCTGCATCACAACGCTCTGGAAATCGGTATCCGTCTGATAAAAGATTGTCTGGCTTCCGGAGACTCCCATTGCAGGCAGGTCGCTGATGGCTCCAACGGCTTCGACGCCGGGAAGACCTCGAATGTTTTCTGTCAATTGCTGAAGAAACGCAATCCGCTGCTCAGGCGTCGGGTGACTCCGTCCGGGAAGGGCGAGACCGAGAGCGAGTGTCCGTTCCACCTCATAGCCGCGGTCAACACGCGACAGCCGGACGAAGCTGTGAAGTAGTAATCCGGCGGAGGTCAGCAAAGCTGTTCCGAGAGCAATCTGGACCGAGACCAAAGCGAATTGAAAGCGCGCCGCTTTGCGCCCCGACACGCTGCCGCCCCCTTCTTTCAGAGCGTGCGTCGCATCCGCCCGCGACGCGCGCCAGGCGGGAACCGCCCCGCAGACAACGCCGGTCAGTATAGCGATGGCCATCGCGAACAGCAGGACCGGCAGGTTCAAAGGCGTACCGCCAAGCAGTTTCTCCGCCGCAGGATCGTATGCGGCGAGCAATCCGGCCGTTGAATAGGCGACCGCGATTCCGACAAAACCGCCCGCCAGGGCCAGCGTTGCGACCTCCGTCATCGCCTGCGCCAGGAGTCGAATGCGCCCGGCCCCGAGCGCAGTTCGAATTGCAAACTCGCCGGTCCGACCGGCGAATCTCGCAAGCAGCAGATTCGCAAGAGTCACACAGGCGGTCAGTAGCAGTATTGCGGACGCCGCGAAAACCAGTAGTAGCCGAAGCCGGAACTTTCCGGAATAGACCTCGCGAATGGGTATAAGCCGCAGCGCTAGTGTGACCTTCACCTCCGGCGCTACCCTGCGGACGTAGTCGTAATAAAACGCCTCAAGTTGCCGCCGTCCATGTTCGGCGCTTTCATTGGCCTTGAGCCGCAACAGAAGCCCGGTGTTGAAGTTCTCTCCTTCCAGTTCGGCTGGCGCCGGCGCGATGGGTTTCCAAATGTCAATTCGTGGAGCGAAGCCGAGCGTGCTATGAAGCTGGGTTCCGGTCGGAACCAGCTGAGAAGGGGAGGCGATTCCAACTACCAAATGATTCTGGCCGTTCAGTTCGATGGTTCGGCCCACGAGGTTGGGATCAGCCCCGTAACGCCGTCTCCACAACGCGTCACTGATGACGACCACTCTGTCCGCGCCAGGCGTCTCCTCTTCCGGAGTGAATCCCCGGCCGAACGCCGGAGGGACTCCGAGGAACTCAAAGAAATTCACCGAGACACGAGCGCCTCCTACTCTCTCCGGCTCGCCATTCCCGGTCAGATTCCATCCGCCCGTCTGCAAGGCGGCGACTGCCGAAAACGCAGTTTCCGCCTTACGCCACTCCAGGTAATCCTGGATGCGTCCGGGAACGCTCAAGCTCCTCTCCGGTATGCCGATCTCGACGGCGTATATCCGCTCCGCTTCCGGATACGGAAGAGGCTTCAACAACGTGGCGTAGACGACGCTGAACACCGCAGTGTTGGCGCCGACGCCCAACGCCAGCGTGAGCGCGGCCGCGGCGGTGAAGCCGGGAGTCCTGAGCAGCATTCGCGCGCCATACCGCGCATCCTTCCATAACTCTTCAAGGCGCCGGAATCGCGCGATGTCGCGATAGGCTTCTTTCGTCCGCTCGACTCCGCCGAAACTCAACCGCGCCGCGCGCCGCGCCTCTTCCTCGCTCATCCCTCGGCGGAGGTTCTCCGCCGTTTCCATCTCCAAATGAAACTGCAGTTCGCGATCCAGCTCGCGTTCGATATTCCTGCGGCGCAGGCCCACGCGCAGGCGATGAAATAGTTTGCGAAGCATGGCTTGTCCCTCCCTTCAGGACGCCTGCAAGATTTGCTCGATGGCGGTCGATAGCCGCCGCCAGTTCTCGGTCTCTTCCGACAGTTGTTTGCGCCCGGCTCGGGTCAGTTTGTAATACTTCGCCTGCCGGTTGTTTTCAGTCACGCCCCACTCGGAGTCGATCCACCCCCGCTGCTCCAGCCGCAGCATGGCCGGGTAGAGCGACCCCTGGTTGACGACGAGCGCCCCGCTGGAGATTTGCTGAATGCGTTGGGTAATGCCCCAGCCGTGCATCGGCTCGAGGGCCAGAGTCTTGAGAATGAGCAGGTCTAGCGTCCCCTGCAAAAGTTCAGATTTCGGTTTGGTCATGATGCTCCTCCAGATTTCCTGGAGGAAGGATACACGTCTTCTTGTAGACGATCAAGAGAAGAAGGAGGGTTCAGTCACGGAAAGTTTGAGCTTGCGGCGACATGCCATTCAGAAGTTTGACAATCTATTGCAATATCGCGGGATCGCTCACACGCCGCGTAGCGGCGCCTGAATTTAGCCGTGGGTTTCAACCCACTGTGGGCGTGAATTTTTCCCCGTCGCGTCAGCGACGATTGAATCCCGCTCAAACGCCGATGTCGCGGAGGGTTCAACCGTCGCTCGCGCGACGCGGGAATATTCGCCAACCGTCCCGTGGGTTGAAACCCACGGCTAAATTCAGGCGCCGCTATGCGGCGGGGAGATCAGACTTTTTCTTCAGACGGCGCTCGGTGTAATCCTTCCTGGCTTGAAGCGATTCGGGATCGGCGAGGGCGCTGATCAGGGCTTCTCCGTCGGCGAACGCGGTCAGGCCGGCGCTCATCGCGCGCGCGACGGCGTTGACGTGTTCTTTAGTAATGACCACGGGGACCGACGGCTTGGCGATGATCTCAGAGGCTAGACGCTCGACGCATTGATCCAGCCCGTCGAGCGGCGCGACGCGATTGACGAAGCCCATCTCTTTGGCCTCCTGAGCCGTGAAGGGGCGGCAGGTCATGACCAGTTCTTTTGTCATAGCCGGGCCGATTTCGCGCGTCAGCCGAGGGATGGCGCCCCAGGTCAGCGGAATGCCAAGTTCGATTTCGGGGATCGAGAATCGCGCGTCTTCAGCCGCGACGCGCAGGTCGCAGGCCGTGGCCAGCACGACGCCCCCGCCGACGATGTGCCCGTGCAATCGAACAATAGTCGTCGCGCGCATCTGTTCGATGGCGTCGGCCATGCGCCGTCCGTATTGGGCCGCTTCGCGGCGATAGAGCCAGGATTTGCCCGAATCGGGGACCGCCTCCGCAGTCGGGGATTCTTTGAGATCGGCGCCCGCGCAGAAGGCCCGTCCCGCGCCGCCCACGATGACGACGCGCGCTTCGCGCTGCTCGTCGAACCACCGCGCGGCTTCGACCAGTTCGCGCAGCATCGCGGCGTTCATCGCGTTCAACCGTTCGGGGCGATTGAGCGTCAGCCGCCCGAGCGGCCCGTCGATTTCCACCTTTATCGTCTTGAAGTTCATTTCTTGGGCTCCCCCCGCCGAGCGACCTGAGCTCCGATCAATAGGCCTCTTGACCAAAGCTCAGGTCGCCGACCTTCCCTGTACCGTACTTAGAGCCAACCCTCAACATAATCTATAGCGGTCTTTACATAGCGGCGATTATAGCTTTAGCTCCCAGTTTTGCCCCACCAGGTCGTGGCCGAAGCTGTGATGCGGCTCCTCTTTGACGAGCCGAAACCCGGCCTCTTCGTAGATGTGTCGGGCGGCGTGAAGCAGGCTGTTCGTCCATAAAGTGATCTTTTTGTATCCCGTCTGCCGGGCGGTCAGCACGCATTCATTGACCAGGCGCTTGCCGATGCCCATCCCTCGCGCGCTCGGCTCGACCAGCAGCAGTCGTAGTT
>WNFU01005926.1_pt1 | contig 35098 bp, 34 predicted proteins | sample 5400121 | NCBI WGS metagenome assembly WNFU01 (sample SAMN13153360, study PRJNA577476) | soil metagenome | isolation source: 100 cm soil or saprolite under grassland replicate 1 | place: USA:California | collected 2016-06-15
CTCCTCCAAGACCGCCTCAGATCAGACCAGCAGCTCCTCCAGGACGGCGATCACGTCGACGAGGGCACCGCGGCGCACGACCGTGATCGGGAACCGGGTGCCGACGGCGTCGCCGAGCATCAGCCGCTGCAGGTCCTGCGCCCGGGTGATCGGCTGGCCGGCCGCGGACAGGATGATGTCGCCGACGTACAGCCCGGCCAGCCCGGCCGGGCTGCCCTGCACCACCTCCGACACGCGTAGCCCGCTGCGCCGCCCGAACCTTTCGGCGAGCTGCGGCGGCAGCGGGGCCGGGGCGCCGCCGACGCCCAGCCAGGCCCGGCGCACCCGCCCGCTGGTCATCAGCTCGGACAGGATCCGCCGGGTGGTGCCGTTCACCGGCACCGCCAGGCCGAGGCCGACGCCGGCCACCGCGGTGGCGATGCCCACCACCTGCCCGGACGCGTCGGCCAGCGCGCCGCCGGAGTTGCCCGGGTTGAGCGCCGCGTCGGTCTGGATCACGTCGTCGATCAGCCGGACGGTACGGCCGGACCGGGCCGGGAACGACCGGCCGAGCGCGCTGACCACCCCGGCGGTCACGGTGCCGGCCAGCCCGAACGGGTTGCCGACCGCCACGATGAGCTGCCCCACCCGCAGGCTGTCCGCGTTGCCCAGCTCGGCGGCCGGGGGAGTGTCGGTTCGGGCGCGCAGTACCGCCAGGTCGGAGAGCCGGTCCGCGCCGACCACGTCCACCTCGGTCTCGATGCCGTCGCCGAACGCGGCCTGCCCGTGCAGCGCGCCGCCGACCACGTGCGCGCTGGTCACCACGAAGCCGTCGTCGGTGAAGACCACGCCAGACCCGGCTCCCTCGCCGCGCGAGCCCACCACCCGCAGGCTGGCCACCCGCGGCCGCAGCAGGGCGGCCACCCCGGTGACCACCCGGGAGTAGGCATCCAGCGGGGACTCGTCCTCGATGCTCATGTCTCGTTCCTCATTGCGACGCTCGCTCGCGCGCCGTCTCCGGTGCTCATGCCGGTCGAACGTCCCTGCGCCCCTCCCAATGCCGGGCCGGATTACGCCTAGGGTGAAGTCATGCGACTGGTCAAGTACACCCACGCCTGCGTCCGGCTGGAGCGGGACGGTGCGGTGCTGGTGATCGACCCGGGCACCTTCTCAGAACGGGAGGCGCTGGCCGGCGCGAGCGCGGTGCTGGTCACCCACGAGCACTACGACCACCTGGACGCCGACGCACTGCGGGCGGCCTGCGCGGACAACCCCGAGCTGCGGGTGTTCACCAACGCCGACCTGGCGGCGCAGCTCGACGACCTGCCGGTCACCGCGGTCGGGGTCGGCCAGGAGTTCGGCGCGGCCGGCTTCGGCGTCCGGGCGTACGGCGGGCAGCACGCCGAGATCTACGGCGGCCTGCCCGGCATCGCCAACCTCGGGTACCTCGTGGAGGAGACGGTCTACCACCCGGGCGACTCGTTCACGGTGCCCGACGCACCGGTGCGCGTCCTGCTGGTGCCCGTCTCGGCTCCGTGGCTGAAGATCGCCGAGTCGATCGAACTGGTGCACGCGGTCAAGCCCGAGCTGGCGGTACCCATCCACGACGCGCTGCTGTCCGAGCCCGGCGTCGCCGCGGCCGACAACTGGGTCCGCAACCAGGGCGGCGCCGAGTACCGCCGGCTTGCCCCCGGCGAAGGCATCGACCTCTGACCCACCCCGCTCGACGCGGTTCAGGCCGGCCGACTGCTTCACCCGGGCCCTAGACCTGCACGACGCGTAGCAGGTCTTCTAGTCCCACCAGGTCGGCGGCGTTTCGGGTGTACAGGGTGGCGCCGTGGGCGTGGGCGGTCGCCGCGATGAGTAGCTCCATGACACGTGCCCGCGGCATGTGGCCCACCCCAGCGACCTGGGCTGCCAGCCGCCCATAGCTGTCGGCGACCGCCGCGTCCACCGGCAACGGGTCGAACCGGCGCTGCAGGCCGGACAGCCGGGCCAGCCGCGACGCCCGCGCGTCCGCGTCCCGCGCGATAAGGATGCCGAAGCTGAGCTCCGCCAGACTGATCACGCTGATCGCCAGCTCACCCGGGATCGGCGCCAGGTCGGTGGCGATCAGCACGCTGGTGTCGAGCACGCCCCGCCCGCCAGCCGGCCCGGCAGGAGACTCAGTCACGCGACCACGGATCGGCGACCGTGTCGTCGAGGAGTCGGCGGTCCTCCTCCCACCGCCCGTCCACCACGGCCCCGAACACCTCGGCCACCTCATCCCACCGGCGCCACGTCTTCGGACCCACCGGCCCCAGCACCGCCGCCGGACGACCCGACACCGTGATGGTCAACCATTCCCCCGCCTGCGCCCGGCGCACCAGCTCACTGGCGTTCTGCCGCATCTCCCGCAACCCAACCTCAGCCACCTCGCCACCGTAGCACACGTGCTACGGCCCGCGGAGCGAGCGGTGGGCCAGGTCAGTCGGTGGTATCGGCGGGGGCGTCCTCGGCGGTGGGGCGGCGGCTGCGGCTACCACGACGGCGGCGCCGGCGGGGGGCGTCGCCCGCGGCATCGCCGCCGGCGGGTCCGGCCGCCGGGCGCGGCGCGGTGTCCACCGCCGCGTCGGTCGCGGTGGCGGCTCCGTCGACCGGTTGGCCGCTGCGGGTACGGCGGCGCTGCCGGCTGCGCCTTGGCGGCGGCTCGGCGGTCGCGCGCTCCACGGTCTCGTGCTCCGGCCCGGCGTCGCTGGAGCGGCCGCCGCCGGAACGGTGCCGGCCCGGGGTACGCCCGACGGCGCGGCGCCGGTCGGTGCGGCGTCCCATCCCCGTCTCGCCGATGTCCTCGACCTCCTCGGCGTCCAGCCCGGCGCGTACCCGCTGGGCGGCGGGCAGGCTGCCGCCGGCGCCCTCCGGGATGTCCAGGTCCACGAACAGGTGCAGCGACGTCGAGTAGGTCTCCGCCGGGGAGTGGAACGGAAGCTCCAGCGCGTCGCAGACCGACTTCCACCGGGGCGTCTCGTCCCAGTCGATCAGCGTGACCGCGGTGCCGGTCTTGCCGGCCCGCGCGGTCCGCCCGATCCGGTGGATGTAGACCTTCTCGTCCTCCGGGCACTGGTAGTTGATCACGTGTGTGACGTCGTCGACGTCGATGCCGCGGGCGGCCACGTCGGTCGCCACCAGCACGTCCACCTTGCCCTTGCGGAACGCGCGCAGCGCCTGCTCCCGGGCGCCCTGCCCGAGGTCGCCGTGCACCGCGGCAGCGGCGAACCCGCGCTCGGACAGGTCCTCGGCCACCTTCGCCGCGGTCCGCTTCGTCCGGCAGAAGATCATGGTGAGCCCGCGCCCGCGGGCCTGCAGGATGCGGGCCAGCATCTCGGTCTTGTCCATGGCGTGTGCCCGGTACGCGAACTGCTGCACCATCGGCGGCACCGCCGACGGGTGGTCGTCCGCCGACTCCGCCCGCACCTGCGTCGGCTGGCGGAGGAACCTTCTGGCCAGGGCCACGATCGGCCCCGGCATGGTGGCGGAGAACAGCATCGTCTGCCGGTCCGTGGGCAGCAGCGCGATCAGCTTCTCGATGTCCGGCAGGAAGCCCAGGTCGAGCATCTCGTCGGCCTCGTCCAGCACCAGCATGCCGATCCGGTCCAGCTTCAGCCGGCGCTGCTGCTGCAGGTCGAGCAGCCGGCCCGGGGTGCCGACCACCACGTCGACGCCGCGGCGCAGCGCCGCCACCTGCGGCTCGTAGGAGCGACCGCCGTAGATCGAGATGCAGCGCAGGCCCAGGTTGGCGCCGGCACTGGCCAGGTCGTGGGTGACCTGCACGGCCAGCTCCCGGGTCGGCACCACGACCAGCGCCCGCGGCGTGCCGTTCTGCGGGCGGTCGAGCTGCTGCAGCAGCGGGATGCCGAAGCCGAGCGTCTTGCCGGTACCGGTACGGGCCTGGCCGATGACGTCGTGCCCGGACAGCGCCAGCGGGATGGCCAACTCCTGGATGGCGAACGCCCGGCTGATGCCGACCGCGGTCAGCGCGTCCACGATCTCGGATCGGGCGCCCAGCTCGGCGAACGTCGGGTTGTCCTCGGGCACCGGCACCCGGGCAGCCAGCGGCTCGAACCGCTCCTCCTCGGTGAGGGCCTCGGGTTCGGGTTCGGGTTGGGGTATGTCGGTATTACCGGTCAGGGTGATCGCCTCTCTCCACTTCGCGCGGGCGACCACGGTCGGGCGGTCGACCGCGTGATCACGGGACCGGCGCCGAGGCGGAGGCTGAGTTGCCTCCGGGCGTCCGCGCACAAGACACCTGCGTGACACCTGACGCGCCACACGGGCCGAGTGTAGGTCATCGGCGGGATTGCCGGGCATCTCGCGGGTAGTGTCGGGGCACCCCTTGCTGCGCCCCGGAGGATCCGCTGACCGACAACGCTGCCCAGACGCCGCCCGCCGCACCACCGGCAGCCCCGCAGGTGGCCAACCGGGAGGCGGTGATCGACCTGCTCGGCGTCCTGGCGTACGGCGAGCTGATGGCCTTCGACCGGCTCGCCGAGGACGCCCGGCTGGCGCCCACGGTGGCCGGCCGTGCGGCGCTGGCCCGGATGGCGGCGGCCGAGATCGGGCACTTCGACCGGTTGGTGGCCCGGCTGCGTGAGTTCGACGCGGACCCCGAGCAGGCGATGGCCCCGTTCGTCCGGCCGCTGACCGCGTTCCACGAGCAGACGGCGCCCTCGACCTGGCTGGAGGGCCTGGTGAAGGCCTACGTCGGCGACGGCATGGCGGCGGACTTCTACCGCGAGATCGCCGAGTTCCTGGACGCGCCGACCCGGCAGTTGGTGCTCGACGCGCTGGCCGACACCGGGCAGGCCGGCTTCGCGGTGCGCGAGGTGCGGGCAGCCATCCGGACCGACCCCGCGGTGGCCGGCCGGCTGGCGCTGTGGGCGCGCCGGCTGGTCGGCGAGGCGCTGTCCCAGGCGCAGCGGGTGGCCGCCGAGCGGGAGGCGCTGGCCGAGTTGATCATCGAGGGCTCGGGCGACCTCACCGGCGTGCTGGACCTGATGAAGCGGATCACCCAGGCGCACTCCGAGCGGATGGAAGCCCTCGGCCTGTCGAGCTGACGCCGTCCCGGCCGACCCTCACCGGACACCTCGCGCCCGGGTGACCGCGGGATGCGCCATCTCGCGCCCAGCCGAGGAACGCCGCGCCGGTCAGGAGCCGGCGACGAAGCCGACCCGGCGCACCTCGGCCTCGGCGATCTCCACGTAGGCGATCCGGGCGGCCGGAACGATGATCCGCCGGCCCTTGTCGTCGGCCAGCTTGAGCAGACCCTCCGGCTTGGCCAACGCGTCGGCTACGGCCTTCTCGATCTCGGCGGGGCTCTGCGCGCTGTCGAAGCTGATTTCGCGCGGCGTGTGTTGCACGCCGATCTTGACCTCCACCGCGGCTGCCTCCCTGCAGGACTGTGTCGGGTCAAGGCTAGCCGGTCGGGGGAGCAGCCCGGCCGGGCCTCCCGGCCCCGGGACCGGGAGGCCGGTCAGGAGGCCCGGCGAAGGCAGGCCAGCACGGCCCGGCGGGCGCCGGCGTGGTCCACCCCGTAGGAGGCGAGCAGGTCGTACGCGGGTCCCCGGCCGGCCGACAGGATCGCCAGCAGCAGGTGCTCGGTGCCCAGGAACCGGTGGCCGAGGTCGCGGGCCTCCACCAGGGCGAGCTGCAGCACCTGCTTCGTCTCGGCGCGGAACGGCAGCGTCCGGGGCATCCGGCGGCCGACCCCCAGCCGCTGGCCCAGTCCCAGCCGTTGGCCCACGCCCAGCCGTTGGCCCACGCCCAGCCGTCGGCCCAGGCCCGTGCGGCGACGGCAGCCGCGGCGCCGGCCGAGGCGTCGGCGGCGCAGGTCGCCCGCCCGGCAGGGCACCAGGGCGCCCGGCCCGAAGGACTCCTCGGCGCGGGCCACCACCGCCTCGACGTCGATGCCGAGATCGGCCAGCGCGGCGATGTCCGCTTCGTCCAGGCCGGCCCGGCGGACCGACTCCGAGACCCCGTTCCGCACCCGGCGCACCGCCTCGGCATGCTCCAGCCCGAAACCTGCCAGCACCCGCCCGCCGACCCCGTCCGGGTCGGCGAGCACGCCCAGCAGCAGGTGCTCGGGGCCGATCGACCCGTGCCCGAGCGCCTGCGCCTGCTGCATCGCGGCGACCACCGCCCGACGCGCCCGCTGCGTGAACCGCTCGAACATCACAGCCCCCGCGCGTGCTTCTTGTGCACGGCCTGCCGGCTCACGCCGAGGGCGTCCGCGATCTCCTGCCAGGACCAGCCCAGCAGCCGCGCGTTGCGGACCTGCACGCTCTCCAGCCGTTCCAGCAGCTTGCGCAGTGCGGCGACCGCACGCAGCCCGATCGCCGGGTCCTTGCCACCGGCGGCGGTCGCCAGCGCGGTGGCTCCGTCTGTGTCAGCCATGCTGTCAACGTACGTTGACACGCCCGGAGTTGTCAACCAGGGTTGACGTGATCGAGCAGTGGGAAGCTCGAGATGCCGCCCCAGGCCAGCGACTCGACCAGCAGTACCGCCTCGTCCTTGGGCAGGATCCGGTCGTTGTCCAGCCACCACCGCGCGGTGATCTCGGACATCCCGGTCAGCCCGACGGACAGCAGTTGGGCGCGTTCCCGGGTGAGCCCGGTGTCGGCGGCGATAGTGTCCGCGATCGCGTCGTTGACCTGCGTCTCCATCCGGGCGACCAGGGCGCGCACCGACGGCTCGTTGCGCAGGTCCGACTCGAAGACCAGCCGGAACGCCTCACCCTCGGAGTCGACGTAGTCGAAGTACGCCGAGACCGCGTTGTGCACCCGGAGCATGTTGTCGGCGGTGCTGGACATGGCGTGCCGCACTGCCCGTACCAGTTCGCTGGCGTGGGTCTCCAGCAGCGCAAGGTACAGGTCGAGCTTGCCCGGGAAGTGCTGGTACAGCACCGGCTTGGACACCCCGGCGCGCTCGGCGATGTCATCCATCGCGGCCGCGTGGTAACCCTGTGCGACGAACACCTCCCGGGCCGCCCGGAGCAGTTGCTTGCGGCGGGCGGAGCGGGGCATCCGGGCCGTACGGGCCTGCAGCGGGTCCGGGGTGGGCGCTGCCATGCGGGCTCCCTCCCATCGCTCGCCGGCGTCGGCACTACCTTACTAGTGGGTAGGGCTCCCCCGCGGACGCCCGGCGGCGCAGATCATGGAGTTGCCGGGGGCCGGTCGTCTCCAGGGGCCCCACAGCTCGATGGCCGAGCCGATGCGTGTGTGCGGCGGCGGACGGTGCGGCTACCGCCAGTCGTCCTCGTCCAGCGGCACCTCGACGTGCTGCTCGGCGGTGTCGGCCGGATCGGCATCCCACGGCACCCGGACCGCGGTCCGATGGTCCACGCCGCGCTCGTCCTCGGGGAGCACCTCGGCATGCTGCTCGGCGACATCTTCTGGGGAGCTCTCCCACGGCGTCTCGGTCATGCCCGCTCCTCACGTTGTCTGCCGGAGTGACCCATTGTGCACGCCCCGGGTGACGTCGGCCGCCCCGGCGTGGCGCGTCAGCCCGGCAACTGCGGCCGGTCCGCGGTGCACAGCCCCTCGAACAGGTCACCGTACTTGTCGTACCGCTCCAGCACGTCGCCCGCCGCGAACCGCAGCGGACGGCCGGACTCCACCTCCTCCCAGGTGACCGGGGTGGAGACCGTGGGGTGGTCGTTGGCCCGCAGCGAGTACGGCGCCACGGTGGTCTTGGCCGCGTTGTTCTGGCTCCAGTCGACGAGCACCTTGCCGGGCCGCAACGCCTTGGCCATCCGGGACACCACCAGCCTCGGGTGGCTGTGCTCCAGCCGCTCGGCCAGCGCCTTCGCGTACCCGGACGTCTTCTCGTCGGTGGACTCGGCGATCGGCGCGTACACCTGCATGCCCTTGTTGCCGGACGTCTTCGGGTACCCGGTCAGGCCGTCGGCGGCGATCAGGTCGCGCAGCATGCACGCCACCTCGGCGCACTCCACGATCGAGGCGGGCGCGCCCGGGTCGAGGTCGAAGACCAGCAGGTCGGGGCCGTTCGCCTTTCCACCCCGGCCACGGGTCGACTTCGACGAAACCGCCCGGCCCCGAGGCGGGTCCGGCGAAGCCGCCCGGCCCCGAGGCGGGTTCGGCGAAGCCGCCCGGCCACTACGCGGGTCCGGCGAAGCCGCCCGGCCACCACGCGGGTTCGGCGGAGCCGCCCGGCCACTACGCGGGTCCGGCGAAGCCGACCCGCGCACCGTCCATTGTGGAACGTGTAGCTCCAGCGCGGCCAGGTTGGCCAGCCAGACCAGGGTGGGCCGGTCGTCGCAGACCACGAAGTCGATCTCGTCCCGCTCCATGGTGCTGCCCGGCACCGGCAGCCGGACGGTGCGCACCCAGTCCGGCGTGTGCGACGGCTTGTTCTTCTCGAAGAAGAACGGCCCGTCCACGCCGTTCGGGTACCGCTTGAGGGTCACCGGCCGGTTGGCCAGGTGCGGCAGGATGGCCGGCGCGATGCGGGTGTAGTAGTCGATCACCTCGGCCTTGGTGAAGGTCGCCTGCGGGTACAGGACCTTGTGCAGGTTCGTCAGTTGCAGTTCGCGCCCGTCCACCACGACGCGTACCCGCTGCTCCGCCACGCCGGACCGCCTCCCGTCCTCCGCGGTGCCTCTCCCGCGGTGCCGTTCCCACGCTGTCCCCGGTCGCCGCGGGAAGTAGCGTTGAGAAGTGCCACCCGAACCGTACCTACCCGAGCTGATCCGGCCGATGCTCGCCGTCCTCGGCGAGCTACCCGGCCACGACGCGGGGTGGGGGTATGAGTTCAAGTGGGACGGCGTCCGGATCATCGCCTACGTCCACAGTGGACAGGTCCGGCTGATGTCCCGCACCGACCGCGACGTCACCGGCAGCTACCCCGAGCTGGCCGGCCTGTCCGACCTGCTCGACGGGGTGCCGGCGGTGCTGGACGGCGAGGTGGTGGCCTACGACGACCGGGGCCGGCCCAGCTTCGGCGCGCTGCAGGAGCGGATGCACGTGCGCGCGCCCAGCCCGCACCTGGTCGGCCGGATCCCGGTCACGTACCACCTGTTCGACGTGATGCACCTGGTCCGGCACAGCACGCTGCCGCTGCCCTACCGCGAGCGCCGCGACCTGCTGGCCGAGCTCGCCCTGGACGGCCCGCATGTGCGGACCCCGCCGTGGTTCGCCGGTGGCGGCGCGGACGTGCTCGCGGCCAGCGCGGAGCAGGGCCTGGAGGGGGTGGTGGCCAAGCGGCTGGAGTCCCCGTACCTGCCCGGCCGGCGCAGCCCGGCCTGGCGCAAGGTGAAGCCGGTGCGCACCCAGGAGGTGGTGATCGGCGGCTGGAAGCCGGGCGAGGGGCGGCGCGCCGGCATGATCGGCTCGCTGCTGCTGGGCATACCCGGGCCGGAGGGGCTGCGCTACGTCGGGCACGTCGGGACCGGGTTCACCCAGGCGATGCTGCGGGACCTGACCGACCGGCTGGCGCCACTGGCCCGGGCGACGTCGCCGTTCTCGGGGCCGCTGCCCCGCGACCATGCCCGCGGCGCGCGGTGGGTGGAGCCCCGGCTCGTCGGCGAGGTGTCGTACGGCCAGTGGACCGACGACGGCATCCTGCGGCACGCGTCCTGGCGGGGCCTGCGCTCGGACAAGGAGCCTGCCGACGTCGTCCTCGAGTAGGGGTCAGCGCACGTCGAGCAGCGGAGCGACGCGGTCCCAGCGGTAGATCTCCGCACCGTCGTTGCGGCGGAACTCCGCCTCCACCGGCCGGCCGCGCCAGGTGCCGGTCACCGTGGCCGTCTCGGGCCCGCCGTAGATCATCGTTGCGATCGTCCCCGGCGGTACCGGAGCGAACGGATCGTCCACCGCGTCCAGGGCGGCCAGCGCCTCCGCCGGGTGCGGGTGGTCGCCGCCGTCCGGCGGGTCGCGCAGCACCCGGGTCACCGTCCCGGCCTCCGGGTGGCGCAGCGTCACATACAGTTCGGTCTCGGTCGTACCCACCGGTCCACTGTGGACCGCCTCTACCGGGTACGCGACACGACCGCGTTGTGCCACCCTAGGAGCATGCGGGCGATCTGGAAGGGCGCGATCTCCTTCGGCCTGGTCAGCATCCCGGTCCGGCTGTATTCGGCCACCGAGGAGCGGGACGTGTCGTTCCACCAGGTGCACCGGGAGGATGGCGGCCGTATCAAGTACAAGCGGACCTGCTCGATCGACGGCGAGGAGGTCCCGTACGCCGACATCGCGAAGGGGTACGAGCTGGACACCGGCGAGATCGTCGTGCTCACCGACGAAGACCTGGCCGACCTGCCGCTGTCGACGGCCAAGGTCGTCGACGTGCTGCAGTTCGTGCCGCTGGAGCAGGTGGACCCCATCTACTTCAACAAGAGCTACTACCTGGAGCCGGACAAGGCCGCCGGCAAGCCGTACGTGCTGCTCCGCGACGCGCTGGAGGCCTCCGGCATGGTGGCTCTGGTCAAGGTGGCCATCCGCAGCCGCGAGCAGCTGTCCACGCTGCGGGTGCGCGACGGCGTGCTGGTGCTGGAGACCATGCTCTGGCCGGACGAGATCCGCACCCCCGACTTCGGCTTCCTGGACGAGGACGTCTCGGCCCGGCCGCAGGAGCTGGCGATGGCCGAGTCGCTGATCGAGTCGATGGCCGGCGACTTCGACCCGACGCAGTACCACGACGAGTACCGGGAGGCGCTGCAGAAGGTCATCGACGCCAAGATCGCGGGCCGGGAGGTGGTCGAGCCGGAGCCGGAGGCGGCCGCCGCCGGTGGTGGCGAGGTCATCGACCTGATGGCGGCGCTGCGGCAGAGCGTCGACGCCGCCAAGCGTGCCCGCGGCGAGGAGCCCGCCGCGGCCGAGGCTGGCGGTGGCCGGTCTGCCGGTGGCCGGGCGGCCGGCGGGGCTGCGGCCCGGAAGGCGCCGGCCACGAAGTCGGCCGCTGCCAAGGCCGCGCCGGCCAAGAAGGCCGCCAAGAAGGCGCCGGCGAAGGCCACCGGGCGGGGCGACGACGAGGCGGCCGAGAAGCCGCCGGCGAAGAAGGCGGGAACGCGGAAGGCGGCGGCGAAGAAGGCCCCCGCCAAGAAGACCACCCGCCGCTCCGCCTGAACCTCAGTCGGCCGGCACCGGGGCGCCCACCAGCACCTCGGTGACGCACACCGCGGTGCCCGGGTCGCCGTCCAGCCGTAGCTGGTACAGCGGGCCGTCGGCCACCGCGTACAGGTAGTGCACGCCCGCCGCGAACCGGACCGACCAGCGCGCGTCGCCGGCCTCCAGCGTGCCGGTCGCGGAGGTCGCGGTGTAGTAGCCGAGCCGGACCACCCGCCGGCCCGGCGGGGTGACGGCAGTCAGCGGCACGGCCACCGGCTCCTCGTGCAGCGCGTACCCGCACCTGACCGCCGGTCCGGGTGCCGCCGCCACCGGATCCAGCAGCATGACCGGGCGCGGCACGCCGGTGCGGTCCAGCATCCGCAGGTCCTCGGTCGGCCGGTCGAACGCCGGGGGTGCGGGCAGCGCGGCGAAGACCTGGGACGCCCGCCGGTGCGCCAGGAACAGCCAGATCATCACCTCGTCGGGCACCTCCGCATCGACCAGCACGAGGTCGGGGTCGGCGTCGAACGCCGCCCGGGCATGCTCGATGTACTGCCGGGCGGCCGTGTGCGCGCCCGGCGCGGCCATCCGCGCGGCACTCACCCCGGCGCCCGCGACGAACACCACCACCAGGGCGGTGGCCGCCACCCGGAGCGCGCGGCGGCGGTGGCCGGTCGGCGGTGCGGGCGCGCCGGTCGGCTCGGGGACGGTCTCGGGTGCCGCGGTCTGGGGTGCCGCGGTCTGGGGTGCCGCGGTCTGGGGTGCCGCGGTCTGGGGTGCCGCGGTCTGGGGTGCCGCGGTCTGGGGTGCCGCGGCCGCGGTCTGGGGTGCCGCGGTCCGCGGCCGGAGGAAGGCCAGCGCGCCGCAGAGCGCCGCCACCGGCACCGCGTCGGCGACGTACCGCGGATCGCCGCCGATGACCGCACCGAGCAGCGGCAGCCGGGCCACCGCGACCAGGAGCAGGCAGCACTCCAGGTACCCGGCGAGCAGCAGCCAGGCCAGTACCGCGCGTCGGCCGCCGGCCCGCAGGCTGAGCACAACCACGGCCGCCCAGACCGCCCAGGCCACCCCGAGCGCCCATCCCGGCGGGACGGCCAGCACGACGGGTCCGTCGAAGCCGACCTGCCACGGTCCGCCGAGCACCCCGGGCAGGAACGTGTCGGCGATCATCCGCTCGGCCAGCCGGCCCAGCTCGGCGGGCGGCAGCGGTGCCTGGTGGGCGTCCCTGGTCACGCTGAGGTACACAGCGAGATACCCGACCTCGAGCACCGCGTACCCGGTCCAGAGCCGGCGGTGGCGGCGCAGCGTGACCACCCCCCGGGCCAGCAGGCTGCCCTCCGGCTGCATCGCCACCGTGACGCCGAACAGCACCGGCGCGATCAGCAGCGCCTTCTCCCAACAGGCCAGCCCCGCCGCCGTGCACGCCAGCGCGAGCACCGCCCGGCCGCGGTGCCCGGTCTGCAGGTAGCCCACGTGCGCCAGCAGCGCCCCGAGCAGGGCTACCTGGAGCGGCACCAGTTGCAGCGCGTACGCCCACCAGAGCGTGGCCGCGAACGTCATCGGCGCACACACCACCACCGCGAACGGCACGACGATCGACCACCGGTGCCCGAACAGCCGTACCAGCAACCGCCACAGCAGCACGTACCCGACGGCCTGCAGCGCCAGCAGCGGCAGCACCGCGACGGAGTACTGCATCGGCGCCGCCGCGGTCAGCAACCGGACGAGCAGGAACTGCCCCGGCATCAGGTGGCCGCCGTAGTCGTGGAACAGGAAGCTGCCAAGCGGCTCGGTCGCCGCGCGGCTGATGTACCGGAAGTCGTCCTGCCAGAAGTAGCCGCGCAGGGTCGCCCAGGCGTGCCAACCGAACACCGCGAGAGCCAGCGCGGTGGCCACCACCGTCGCCGGGTGGACGCCGCCGGACGCGGCGTGGTCACCGGCGCGCGCCGGCGCGGTGGTGTGCATGCCGATAGCCCTCTCGCCCGGTCTGCACGTCCAGTCTGCTCGCGGCCCCGGACCGATCGGCCCGGCTTGCCGGCTTCTCAGCCATCCGGGTAAGGGACGCCCGGCTCCGCTTGCGCCGCGTCGTACCGTTAGGTGCCGTGGCCCCCCACCACACCCGCTCCGCCCGGTTGTCGGACGCCCCCCTCCCGACACCGGACTTCAGCATGCCCGCGTGGCCGGGCGAGACCGTCGTCGTGGACGGCGGCTCGCTGCACGTGCGGCGTACCCCGGGGCCGGCCGGGAGCGAGCCGGCGCTGTACGTGCACGGCCTCGGCGGTTCCTCCACCAACTGGACGGACCTGGCCGGCCTGCTCTCCGGCTACGTCGACGGCGAGGCGGTGGACCTGCACGGGTTCGGCTGGTCCGACCCCGCCCCGGGCGGCTACTCGCTGCCCATGCACGCGCGCACCGTCATGCGGCTGATCGAGCAGCGCGGCCGCGGGCCGGTGCACCTGTTCGGCAACTCCATGGGCGGCGCCATCGCCATCCTGCTGGCCGCCCGCCGGCCAGACCTGGTGCGCACCCTCACGCTGGTCTCGCCGGCCGTCCCGGACCTGCGGCCGCGCACCGGCTCCGACGCGCTGATGCCGCTGCTGCTGGTGCCCGGAGCGAGCGGCCTGATCGAGCGCCGGCTGGCCACCATGGACCCGGCCGCGCGGGTGCGGCAGGTGCTCGAGTTGTGCTACGGCGACCCGTCGCTGGTGCCGCCGCAGCGGCTGGCCGAGGCGGCCGAGGACGCCCGCAGGCGGGTGGGCCAGCCCTGGGCGATGACCGCATTCACCCGGTCGCTGCGCGGCCTGGTGGCCGCGTACCTCCCGGGTGCGCGGTCGCTGTGGCGGGTGGCCGCGAGCATCACCGCGCCCACCCTGATCGTGTGGGGCAACCTGGACCGGCTGGTCAACGTCGCGATGGCCCCGCGGACCGCTGAGGCGATCCCGAACGCCCGGCTGCTCGTGCTGCCCGGCGTGGGGCACGTGGCGCAGATGGAGGACCCGACCAGCGTCGCGCGGGCGTTCCTCGCGCTGCGAGAGGACGCCTCGCCAGCGCGTCACCGGGCCGAACGGCGCAGCTATGGGAGGCTTCCCGGGTGACCCGACCGTCGACCGAGCGCCCGGAGCACCGCCAGCAGCGCTCCCCGCGTGCGACCGCACCGGGGCGCCGGCCGGGCCACCCACAGGGTCATCCGCAGGGCCACCCGCAGGGTGATCGGCCGGGCCACCCGCAGGGTGATCAGCCGGGCCACCCGCAGGGTGATGCGCAGGACCACACCCAGGACCCGCGGGCGAGCTCCGGCCGGCTCGCCGGCCCGGCGGGTGGCGACCGCCCGGACACCGCGGAGCGGCGCGACCAGGTGCCGTCGGCTCGCAAGTCGGGGACGTACGGCGTGGCGGCCCGCGGCAAGGGCCAGGCCTACCGGCCGGCCGCCCCGAGGCGCGGCAGCCGCCTCGGCCGCTTCGTGGAGACCTACGGCTGGCGAGCGTACGCCATCCCGGTGCTGATCGTCGCGACGTTCCTGTGCGCGGCCGACCTGGTCAGGTCGGCACCGACCAGCCCGGCCGGCGGCCAGCCGCCCGCCGCCGCGGTGGCCGCCCCGCGGGACACCCAGATCTACGTCGAGCTACCCGAGGACAACCCGACCGACGGACCGGGGGGGGCGGCGTCGTCGGACGCGCTGCCGCCCGGGGCGCGGTACACCACCACCGGCAGGGGCACCTTCCACGTGGTGGCCGGTACCTCGAAGGTGTTCGGGAAGGGGCCACTCAAGCGGTACACCGTCGAGGTGGAGGACGGCATCGGGCTGGACGAGAAGGCGTTCGCGGCCGAGGTCGAGCAGATCCTCGGCGACCCGCGCGGCTGGGGCGCCGGCGGCAGGATGTCGTTCCAGCGGGTCGCCGACCAGGACCAGGCGGCGTTCCGCGTGTCGCTGACGTCCCCCATGACCGCCCGGAAGCTCTGCGGGTACACGGTCAAGTCCGAGACGAGCTGCTACAACGGCGGCCTGGGGCGCGCGCTGATCAACGATGCGCGGTGGGTGCGCGGCGCGATGTCGTTCAACGGCGACCTGCCGCTGTACCACCAGTACGTGGTCACCCACGAGGTCGGGCACAGCTTCGCACGGCACCACGAGCTGTGCGCGGCGCCGGGCGGTCCGGCCCCGGTGATGATGCAGCAGACCCTGTCCACCGGCGGCTGCGCCGCGAACCCGTGGCCGTTCCCGGACGGCGTGCACGAGATCAGTGGCCCGCCGGCACCGAGCAACCTGTCCGTCGGCAACTAGGGTGTCTCCGACGACGAACTTCGGCCACCGGGCTGGCCGCCGGCTCCGGTAGCCGAGGAACATGGGCACGGGGCCCACGGTTGTGCCGGGTAAGCATCCCGTACATCGAGGAGTTCTGCCGTGTCCTTGCCGCCGCTGGTCGAGCCGGCCGCCGAGCTGAGTGTCGATGAGGTCCGCCGGTACAGCCGGCACCTGATCATTCCGGACGTCGCCATGGACGGACAGAAGCGGCTGAAGAACGCCCGCGTGCTGTGCGTCGGCGCCGGCGGTCTCGGCTCGCCCGCGCTGATGTACCTGGCCGCGGCCGGCGTCGGCACGCTCGGCATCATCGACTACGACGTGGTGGACGAGTCCAACCTGCAGCGGCAGATCATTCACGGGCAGTCCGACGTGGGCCGGCCGAAGGCGGAGTCCGCCCGCGACTCGGTACTGGAGATCAACCCGCTGGTGAAGGTCGTCGTGCACAACGTGGCGCTGGACACCTCAAACGCGCTGGAGATCTTCGCGCAGTACGACCTGATCGTGGACGGCACCGACAACTTCGCCACCCGGTACCTGGTGAACGACACGTGCGTGCTGCTCGGCAAGCCGTACGTGTGGGGCTCGATCTACCGCTTCGACGGGCAGGCATCGGTGTTCTGGGCCGAACACGGCCCGTGCTACCGCTGTCTGTACCCCGAGCCCCCGCCGCCCGGCATGGTGCCGTCCTGCGCCGAGGGCGGCGTGCTCGGCGTCCTGTGCGCCTCGATCGGCTCCATCCAGGTCACCGAGGCGATCAAGGTGCTGACCGGGATCGGCGAGCCGCTGGTCGGCCGGCTCATGGTCTACGACGCCCTGGAGATGGCCTACCGGACGATCAGGGTGACCAAGGACCCGGAGTGCCCGCTGTGCGGGAAGAACCCGACGATCACCGAGCTGATCGACTACGAGGCGTTCTGCGGCGCGGTGTCCGAGGAGGCGCAGCAGGCGGCGGCGGGCTCGACCATCACCGCCACCGAGCTGAGGGACTGGCTGGACGCCGACAGGCGGATCGAGCTGGTGGACGTGCGGGAGCCGGCCGAGTACGAGATCGTGAAGATCCCCGGCTCGGTGCTCATCCCGAAGGGCGACATCCTGTCCGGCGCCGCCCTGTCGAGGCTGCCGCAGGACCGCCAGGTGGTCCTGTACTGCAAGAGCGGTGTCCGCTCGGCGGAGGCGCTGGCGGCGGTCAAGCAGGCCGGGTTCGCCGATGCGGTGCACGTGCAGGGCGGCGTGACAGCCTGGGCCACCCAGGTGGACCACTCGCTCCCGACGTACTGACCGGGGATGCTTGTTGTAGCGATGTAGGTTGTTGTAGTCTACAACAGTGACCGCGACAGCTGAGATTACCGTGCGCGAGGCCGCCGTCCGGGTCGGCCGGTCCGAGGAGACGATCCGGCGCTGGATCTGGTCCGGGAAGCTGCCGGCGGCCAAGCGCGGCCATGTGTACTACGTGGACGTCTCCAGGCTCGACGCATTGGTGGTGGACGTCGTGGGAATCCCGCACAAGCAACCGCCGTACACCCTGGGCGACTGGGTGGCCGACGTGCGCGCCTGGAAGTCCGGGCTCGACTCACCGGCCCTGTCGAGTGCCGCCGACCTGGTCGCGGAGGACCGGTGGGACCGCGGCGAGCGGTACGTGGAGGGTCCCGATGCCGGTCGTTGACGCCTCGGTCGTGGTGGAGTTCATCAAGCCGGAGATCGGGTCCTCCGGTCCGGTGGAGGATCTGTTCGAGGGGTGGGCGCGGCACGGTGTCACGCTGGCCGCGCCCCGGTTGATGTGGGAGGAAGTGCTCAACGCGCTGCTGACCGGCGTCCGCCGTCTCCGGTGGACCGGCGAGCAAGCGGACGTCGCGGCCACCCTGTTGGAGCGACTGCCGGTGACCGCGGTGGCCGACGAGCGGGACCGCTCTCGCGCGTTCGAACTGGCCCGGCGGTACGACAACTGGCCGGTGTACGAAATGGTCTACGTCGCGGTCGCCGAGCGCCTGGCCGAGCCACTGGTCACCGCCGACGAACGGCTGCGCTCCCGGCTGGCCCACCTCGGATGGGTCCTCGGCCCTTTGGAAGCTTTGGACGGCATGGCTGCTGCATCAGAACATCTCCGATCGTGATGCTATGATGCAGGAATGCGTACAACGATCACTCTGGACGACAACGTCGCTGCGATCGTCCAACGGGTCATGGCCGAGCGCGGCCTCACGTTCAAAGAGGTCGTGAACGATGCCATCCGGGTGGCGTTCGGCTCCGCCCAGCCGGCGACAGGCTTCCACACGCCCACCTTCGACATGGGCTTCGAGCCCGCCGTCCCGTGGGACAAGGCACTCCGGCTCGCTGCCGAGCTCGAAGACGAAGAACTCGCCCGCAAGCTGGCCGAGCGGAAGTAGCTCCGTGCAGCTCGTCGACGCAAACGTCCTGCTGTACGCGGTGAACCGGGATGCTCCACACCATGCCGCGGCGCGCGGGTGGCTGGACCGGGCGCTCGGGGGTGCCCGGACAGTCGGCTTCGCCTGGGTGGCCGTGCTGGCGTTCCTCCGGCTCAGTACACGGTCCGGGCTACCGCCCGCCACCTGTCGGTGCTGTACGGCCTGCTCCGCCCGCTCGGCGCCGCGGGCAACCTGGTGACGGACGCGCATCTGGCAGCGTTGGCGGTCGAGCACGCGGCCGAGCTCGTCTCGTACGACGCGGACTTCAGTCGGTTTCCCGGGTTGCGCTGGCGGACGCCGCAGCCCTAGCGCGGTCTCACTGGGCGAAACAGTGGGCATATCCGCCGCTCCGGCTGACACCCGCCCCGGTAGCCGGGGGCGGGCGGGCCAGCCCGCACTACGGTGGCGCGGTGGCCGTCGAGCTCCCGTTCGCCGAGCAGGTGCTGCGCCTGGTCGAGCGGATCCCGCCAGGCAGGGTGATGTCGTACTCCGACGTGGCGGAGTACCTCGGCTCCAACGCACCGCGGGCCGTCGGCCGGGTGATGGCGGAGCAGAGCGGCGGCGTGCCGTGGCACCGGGTGCTGCGCGCCGACGGTACCCCGGCGCCGCACCTGGCCGAGCGCCAGCTCGCGTTGCTGGCCGCCGAGGGGGTGCCCATCCGGGGCGGCCGGGTGGACATGCGGCGGGCCCGGTGGGACGGCACCCGGTAGTCGTTCGCCGAACTTGGCGGTCGCTCGGCGAGGCAACCGGGCGGTGGCCGTCCAGGATGTTTCCATCGGCCCGTGACGGGGACGGCGGCGGGCGAGCAGCGGCCCGCCGCGGCGCCGTACCGGCTGGTTCGCGGGCCGCGGCAGGCAGCCCCCACGCCGGTTCTGGACCAGGCGCAGCGCGCCGTGGTGGAGCACCGCGGCGGGCCCCTGCTGGTGCTGGCCGGCCCGGGCACCGGCAAGACCAGCACGCTGGTCGAGGCGGTGGCGGCCCGGATCGAGGGCGGCGCCGACCCGGAGCGGGTGCTGGTGCTCACCTTCTCCCGCAAGGCGGCCGCGGAGCTGCGCAACCGGGTCACCACCCGGCTCGCCCGTACGGTCCGCGAGCCGGTGGCCCGCACGTTCCACTCCTACGCCTTCGGGGTGCTGCGCCGGCAGGCCGTGCACCGCGGCGAGCGCAGCCCGCGGCTGCTCACCGGGCCGGAGCAGGACGTGCTGGTGCGCGAGCTGCTGGCCGGCGACGTGGCGGACGGGGCGGCGTACTGGCCGGTGGACCTGCGCCCCGCACTGCTGACCAGGGGGTTCGCCGAGGAGCTGCGCGATCTGATGCTGCGCGCCACCGAGCGCGGCATCGGGCCGGCGGAGCTGGCCAGGCACGGCCGCGAGTGGCACCGGCCCGACTGGGTGGCCGTGGCCCGGTTCTTCCGGCAGTACCTGCAGGTCACGGCGCTGGCCGACCACACCGCGTACGACCCGGCGGAGCTGATCGGCGCGGTGCTGGATGCGTTCGCGACCGATCCGGCGCTGCTCGACCGGGAGCGGGCGGCGCGGCGGCACCTGTTCGTGGATGAGTACCAGGACGTGGATCCGGCGCAGGAGGCGCTGCTGCAGGTGCTGGCCGCCGGTGCCGAGGAACTGGTGGTGGTGGGCGACCCGGACCAGTCGATCTACGGGTTCCGGGGATCCGATCCGGGCTGCCTGCGGCGGTTCCCGGCCGTGTTCGGCCGGGACGGCGCGCCGGTGCCGGTGGTGGCGCTCGGGGTGTCCCGGCGGTGCGGCGCGACGCTGCTGGCGGCGTCCCGGCGGATCGCGGCCCGGCTGCCGGTCACCGCGCCACTCACCGCGCCACTCACCGCGCCGGTCACCGGGGCCGGCGCGGGCGGCGGGCCGGTCAGTGGGGCCGGTGCGGGCGGCGGGCCGCCGGCGTACCGCGAGCTTCGGGCCGCCCCGCGGAGCGTCCACGGGCGGCTGGACGTGCGGCTGTTCCGCACCCCGAGCGAGGAGGCGGCATACGTGGCGCACCGTCTCCGCGAGGCTCACCTGCTGGACGGTGTGCCGTGGCGGGAGATGGCGGTGCTGGTCCGTTCCACCGTCGGCCTGCTGCCGGTGCTGCGCCGGGCGCTCACCGTGGCCGGGGTGCCGGTGGCCGTGACCGCCGACGAGCTGCCGCTGGTGGACACCGCGGGCGCGGCACCGTTCCTGCTGCTGCTGCGCTGCGCCCTGATCCCGGGCGCGCTGGACGAGAACGCCGCGGTCGAGCTGCTGTCCGGGCCGCTCGGCGCGGCGGACGCGCTGGCCCTGCGGCGGCTCCGCCAGCACCTGCGCGCACTCGAACTAGCCGGCGGCGGGCGGCGCTCCTCCGGGCCGCTGCTGGTCGAGGCGCTCACCGACTCAGGCCTGCCCACGGTGCTGCCGGCCGATGTGGCGGCGCCCGCGGCCAGGGTGGCCGGGCTGCTGGCGACGGCGCGGGAGGCTGCCGCGGAGGATGCCGCCGAGGACGTGCTGTGGGCGGTCTGGGCGGCCTCCGGGCTGGCCGGGACCTGGCTGGCGGCCAGCCTGCGGGGCGGCTCCGTCGGCGCGGCCGCGGACCGGGACCTGGACGCGATGGTGGCGCTGTTCGACGCCGCGGCGCGGTTCTGCGACCGGCTGCCGGGTGAGGGCACCCTCGGCTTCCTCGACCACCTCGCCGCGCAGCAGATCCCCGGCGACACCCTGGCCGCGCAGGCGCCGCCGGGCGATGCGGTACGGGTGCTGACCGCGCACGCCGCCAAGGGGTTGCAGTGGCAGGTGGTGTGCGTGGCCGGCGTGCAGGAGGGCAGCTGGCCGGACCTGCGCCGGCGCGGCACCCTGCTGGGCGAGCAGGCGCTGATCGACGTGGCCGCGGGGGGCGAGCCGGTGGCGGCCGCGCCGGTGGGGCCACTGCTGGCCGAGGAGCGCCGGCTGTTCTACGTGGCGGTCACCCGGGCCAGCCGCCAGCTCGTCGTCACCGCGACCAGCGGCGAGCAGGAGCAGCCGTCCCGGTTCCTGGACGAGCTGGACCCCTGGGACCCGGACGGCGGCGACCAGCGGCCGATCTCCACGGTGCCGCGCACCCTCGCGCTGCCGGCGCTGGTGGCCGAGCTGCGGCAGGTCGTGTGCGACCGGGCCGCGCCCCCGGTACGGCGGCGGGCGGCGGCCGGCGAGCTGGCCCGGCTCGTCCACGCCGGCGTACCCGGCGCGCACCCGGACGAATGGTGGGGGCTGCCGCCGCTGTCCGACCCGCGGCCGCTGCGCGACGCCGACGCCACCATCACGGTGTCGCCGTCGCAGGTGGAGAAGTTCGCGACCTGCCCGCTGCGCTGGCTGCTGGAGACCGCGGGCGGCACCCGCGGGGCCTCGGCGGCACAGGGTCTGGGCAACCTGATCCACGAGCTGGCCGCGTTGTCCGCCGATCCGGAGCTGGCCACCGCGGACGCGCTGCTGCCCCGGCTGGAGGACGCGCTGGCCCGGATGGACCTCGGCGGCCCATGGACCACCCGCCGCGAGCGGGAGCGGGCCAGGTCGATGCTGGCCAGCTTCCTCGTCTGGCTGGACGCGGGCGGGCGGCGCGAGCTGGTCGGCGTCGAGCTGCCGTTCAGCGTGGAGGTCGACGGGCGGGCGAAGCTGACCGGCCGGGTGGACCGGCTGGAGCGGGACGCCGACGGACGGCTGGTGGTGATCGACCTCAAGACCGGGCGTACGCCGGCCCGCGGCGACGACCTGGCCCGGCACCCGCAGCTCGGCGCGTACCAGCTCGCCGCGCAGGCCGGCGGGTTCGGCGACCCGGCCGAGCCGGGCGGCGCCGCGCTGGTGCAGCTCGGCGGCTCCGCGGCCAGGCCGAAGCAGCAGAACCAGCCGCCGCTGGGCGACGCCGACGACCCGGACTGGGCACGCCGGCTGGTGGTCACGGTGGCCGAGGGCATGGCCGGTACGACGTTCGCCGCCCGGGAGAACGGCGCCTGCCGGATCTGCCCGGTACGGACGAGCTGCCCGGCGCACGACGAGGGCCGGCAGGTGACCGGGTGAACCCGGCCAAGCTGGCCGCCGCGCTCGGCCTGCCGCCGCCGACGGCCGAGCAGGCCGCGGTGATCGCCGCCCCGCTTGCGCCAGCGGTGGTGGTGGCCGGAGCGGGCTCCGGCAAGACCGAGACCATGTCGGCGCGGGTGGTCTGGCTGGTCGCGAACGGGTACGTCCGCCCCGAGCAGGTGCTCGGCCTGACGTTCACCAACAAGGCGGCCGCCGAGCTGGGTGCCCGGCTGCGGGTCCGGCTGGCTGCGCTGGCCCGGCACGGCCTGGCGGTACCCGCCGACGACGAGCCGACCGTGCTCACCTACCACGCGTACGCCGCCCGGCTGGTGGCCGAGCACGCGCTGCGGCTGGCCGTGGAGCCCACCGCGCGGCTGCTCACCGAGGCGCTGTGCTGGCAGCTCGCCGCCCGGGTGGTCCGCGGCTTCGATGGCGACCTGCCGCACCTGGACCGGGCCGAGTCCACGGTGATCGGGTACGTGCTGGACCTGGCCGGCGAGCTGGCCGAGCACCTGGTCGGCGCGCCGGACCTGGCGGCCTGGACCGACGACTTCGTGGCCCGGGTCGAGGCGCTGCCGCCCGGGCCGCGCTACCCCGCGCCGGGCGCCAAGGTGCGGGAGGTGCTGGACGCGGCGCGGGCCCGGCGCGAGCTGCTGCCGCTGGTGCGGCGGTACGAGCAGGCCAAGCTGGACGTCAACGCGATGGACTTCGGCGACCAGATGTCGCTGGCGGCGCGGATCGCGGAGCGGTTCCCGGAGGTGGGCCGCGGGGAACGGGCGCGGTACACCGTTGTGTTGCTGGACGAATACCAGGACACCGGGCACTCCCAGCTCGTGCTGCTCCGGTCGCTGTTCGGCGGTGCGGGGGAGGGGAGCGGGCACCCGGTCACGGCGGTCGGCGACCCGTGCCAGTCCATCTACGGCTGGCGCGGTGCCACGGCCGGCAACCTGGCCCGGTTCCCGCGGCACTTCCCGGCCGTGGACGGTACGCCCGGGGCGGTACTCCCGCTGTCCACCAGCTTCCGCAACGACCGCCGGATCCTGGACGCCGCGAACGCGGTGTCCGAGCCGTTGCGCGCGCGGGGGGTGGACGTCGGGGTGCTCACCCCCGGGCCGGCCGCCGGCGCGGGCGAGGTGCGGGCCGCGCTGCTGGACACGGTGGACGACGAGGCGGCGTGGCTGGCCGCCGCGGTGGCCGAGGTGTGGAAGGTGGACGCGCCCCGCCGGGCCGGTACCGAACGGGACACCCGTAGCCGGGGCGGCCGCGGGCGGACGATCGCGGTGCTGTGCCGGCGGCGGGCGCAGTTCGAGCGGGTGGCCGCCGCGATCCGGGCGCACGGCATCCCGGTCGAGCTGGTCGGCCTCGGCGGGCTGCTGGCCACCCCGGAGGTGCGCGACGTGGTGAGCACGCTGCGGGTGCTGTCCGACCCGGCGGCCGGCGACGCGGCGGTACGGCTGCTGACCGGCGCCCGCTGGCGGATCGGGCCGCGGGACCTGGCCGCGCTCGGGCAGCGCGCCCGCGAACTGGCCCGCGCTCGGGTGCCACCGCGGGTGTCGGCAACGGTGCCCGCCACGGTGCCCGCCGGGATGCCGCCCGGGGCGTCACCGCGGGTGCCGGCCGGGGTGTCAGGCGATGCGGGCGGTAGAACCGCCGGACCGCCTGACACGGGGCCGGACCAGGACCGGGCGGAGGAGGCCAGCCTGGTCGAGGCGCTGGACGACCCGGGTCCCGAGGAGCGGTACACCGAGGCGGGGTACCAGCGGCTGGACGGGCTGCGCCGTGAGCTCGCTGCCCTGCGCCGCCGGGTCGGGCAGCCGCTGCCGGAGCTGGTCGCCGACGCCGAGCGGGTGCTGCGGCTGGACATCGAGCTGGCCGCCGGGACGGAGCGCGGCGCCGGCCGGGTGCACCTGGACCGGTTCCTCGACGTGGCGGCGCGGTTCGCCGAGGACGCCGAGGTGGCCACCCTGTCCGCGTTCCTGGCGTACCTGGAGGCGGCCGAGGCGACCGAGCGCGGCCTGGAGGCCGGCGTGGTCGAGCTGAACGCCGACCGGGTGCAGGTGCTCACGGTGCACGCTGCGAAGGGGTTGGAGTGGGACGTGGTCGCGGTGCCCGGGCTGGTCGCCGGGGTGCTGCCGGACCGGGACGCGGTGTCCGGCTCGGGCTGGGCGAAGGACCCGGCCGCACTGCCGTACCCGCTGCGCGGCGACGCGGCCGACCTGCCGGTGTTCGACCCGGCCGAGGCCGCCGACCAGCGGGAGCTGGAGATGGTGCGGCGCCGGTTCGCCGAGGCATGCCGGGACCGCGGCGAGCTCGAGGAGCGCCGGCTGGCGTATGTCGCGGTGACCAGGGCCCGCCAGTTGCTGCTCTGCTCGGGATACCGCTGGGACGACTGCGCCAGGCCGCGTGAGCCGTCCCCGTTCCTGGACGAGCTGGCGGGGCATGCCGAGGTCGAGGTGTGGGTGGACGAACCGGACGAGCACGCCACCAACCCGCTGCTGGCACAGGTGCGCGAGGTGCCGTGGCCGATGGATCCGCTGGGCAACCGCCGGGCCGCCGTGGAGGCGGGAGCGGCGCTGGTCCGGGCCGCGCTGGACCGGGCCGCGCTGGACCGGGCCGCGCTGGACCGGGCCGCGCTGGACCGGACCGCGCTGGATGCCGCCTCCGCGGCCGGTGCCCTGCCGGGAGCCGCTGTACCGGGGGGTGCTGTGCCGGGGGGTGCTGTGCCGGGGGGCGCTGTGCCGCGGGGCGGGAGGGACGAGGACGCCCTGTTCACCCCGGAGGAGGTCGCCGCGGCCGGGTGGCGCCGGGATGCCGACCTGTTGGTGGCGGAGCGCGACGCGCGTACCGCCGCGGCCGTCCGCCTGGACGTGCCGCTGCCCGGCCAGCTCTCGGTGTCCGCGCTGGTAACGCTGGCCCGCGACCCGGCCGAGCTGGCCCGGCAGATCCGTCGCCCGCTGCCGTACCGGCCGGCCCCGCTTGCCCGCCGCGGCACCGCGTTCCACGCCTGGCTGGAGGAGCGGTACGCCGGCGAGCGGCTGCTCGACCTGGACGAGCTACCCGGGGCCGCGGACGACGGCGCCGCCCCGGACTCCGACCTGGAGCTGCTGCAGCGGCGGTTCCTGGCCAGCGACTGGGCCGACCGGGTACCCGTCGAGGTGGAGGTTCCGTTCGAGGCCACCCTCGGCGGCGCCCCCCACACCAGCGGCGCCGCCCCGGCCGGCGGTGCCGGCGGTGCCGGCGGAGGCAGCGGAGGCAGCGGTGCCGGCGGTACGGCCGGGGCGCTGGTCCGGGGCCGGATGGACGCGGTGTTCGCCGACCCGGACGGCGGCTACACCGTGGTCGACTGGAAGACCGGCCGCCGCCCCGCCGGCGCCGCCGCGCAGGCCGCCGCTGTGCAGCTCGCCGCGTACCGGCTGGCCTGGTCGGAGCTGGCCGGCGTGTCGCTGGACCGGGTGCGGGCGGCGTTCCACTACGTGCGCGACGACGTGACCGTCCGGCCGGTGGACCTGCTCGACGGCCCCGGCCTGCTGGCCCTGCTCGACGCGCTGCCCCCCGCACCCACCGCGTGACGGCAGGCGGGCTTACTGGCGGTGCAGCGTCGACCGGTCGCGGAGCAGCGCGGCGCCGGTCGCGATCTGTACGACGAGGCCGGCCGGGTGCTCGTCCACCGCCCAGTACCGGGCGCCCGGCTCCAGCCGCCCGACCACGGCACCGTCCGGGGTGTACACCTCGACCGGCACCGCCACGGTGAACTCGAACGGTGCGAACTGCAGTGGCGCGAGCTGCGTGGTGCGCTCGGCGTCGTCGTCCATCCCCGGCACCAACGACGGCAACCCGTCCGCCGGCCCCGCCAGCAGCGGCCCCGCAGGAGGCCCGCCCGCAGGCCCGCCAGGTCCCTCGGGAGACCCCTCAGGAGGCCCGCCGGGAGGCCCCGCAAGAGGTCCCTCGAGATCCCCTCCGGGAGGTCCCATAGGGGATCCTGAACGGTGCCAGCCCGGCGGTGCCGCGTGCGCCGGCTGGCGGCGCGGCGCGGGCGGCGTGGGTGGCGTGGGTGGCGGCGCCGGCGCGGGCGCGGTGCGGTCCTCGATCGGCACGTCGTAGCCGAACGCCTCCGCCAGCGACAGGTCCCGTTCGTCCTCGGCCGCCTGCACGCCGTTCCCCACCGCGGCGCGCACCGCTTCCGCCAGCGCCCGCACCGGCTCCACTTCCACCGGATCCGGGTGCCCACCCGCCGCCGCGGCCAGCCACTGCAGCACGCCCTGCGCCGGCAGCCGCCGGTGCCACATCGACCAGCCGAGCGCCAGGTCGTTGCCGAACGGGAACACCGAGACGTGGATCCGGTGCGCACCGGAGCGGACCAGCAGCCCGTTCCGGACGCCGCCCGGTTGGCGCACCCGCCGTGGCCGCACCTCCGCCGGCACCTCCCGCTCGCGCAGCGCCTGGTAGACCGCGGCGTACGCGGGATCAGACCGGGCGGCGCGGCCGTCGACCAGCACGGTCCGGCCGGCCAGCAGCCTGTCGCGTGGTACCAGCAGCTCCACGCCCAGCGCCAGCACCGCCAGCACGATCCCGATGACGGTCGTCGCGGTGCCCAGCGGCAGCCCGACGAGAAACAGCAGCACGACGCCCACGACGAAGGCCCGGCGCAGCACACGCAGGGGTTCGTCCACGAACCGGTCAGCTAGTTGGTGCTCAGCATCGCCCGACACCGGGCAGACGCTACCAACGGACGCAACCCCGCGCCCGGCAGGAGAGCAAGCGGCGCGGCCGGGGGAGGGGCTCCCGACCGCGCCGTACGTTCCATGGTGACACTCCACGGCGTTTTACGCTGCAACATCCTGCGATCAGAGCACGGGCGCGTGCCGTACGGTGATCTCGAAACCCACCGACGGAGGGACGATGCGGACGAACCCGCGAGCCGGAGCCGAGGGGTGAACCCGCGTGTGCGACGGCGAGTGAGCATCGCAGTGCCCGCCCGGTGGGCGGCCCGGTGCCGTTGTGCGGGTGTGCGGGTGCGAGGAGCGGAGCGAGCCGGAGCCGAGCAGTGAACCCGCGTGTGCGACGGCGAGTGAGCATCGCAGTGCCCGCCCGGTGGGCGGCCCGGTGCCGTTGTGCGGGTGTGCGGGCGCGAGGAGCGGAGCGAGCCGGAGCCGAGCAGTGAACGTCGACGCGATCGTCGTCGGCGCCGGGCACAACGGCCTGGTCGCGGCGAACCTGCTGGCCGATGCCGGCTGGGACGTGCTGGTCTGCGAGGCGGCCGGCGAGCCGGGCGGCGCCGTACGCAGCGCCGAGGTCACCGCACCTGGCTTCGTCACCGACCTCGGCAGCGGGTTCTACCCGATGGCCGCCGCGTCGCCGGTGCTGGCCGGGCTGGACCTGGCGTCGTACGGCCTGGCCTGGCGGCGCGCGCCGCTGGTGCTGGCGCACGTGTCCGGCGAGCGCGCGGTGTCCATCTCCCCGGACGTGGCCGGGACCGCCGCCTCGCTGGACGCGGTCAGCCCCGGTGACGGCGCCGCCTGGGAGCGGGCCTACCAGCACTGGCTGGGGCTGCGCGAGCAGGTGCTGGGCGCGCTGTTCACCCCGTTCCCGCCGGTACGGGCCGGCGCCCGGCTGGCCCGCCTACTGGGGGTGCCGGACCTGCTACGGCTGGTCCGGTTCGGGTTGCTGTCGGTTCGGCGGTACGGCGCCGAGGAGTTCCCCGGCTCGGCCGCCGCCGCGCTGCTGGCCGGCCTGACGCTGCACACCGATCTCGGGCCGGACCAGGCCGGCGGCGCGATCTTCGCCTGGCTGCTGGCGATGCTCGGCCAGGAGGTCGGCTTCCCCGCGCCGGAGGGCGGCGCCGGGAAGCTCACCGCGGCGCTGGTCACCCGGCTGGGCAAAGCCGGCGGCGAGCTGCGCTGCGGCGCGCCGGTGGAGCGGGTGGTGGTTTCGGGCGGCCGCGCGGTGGGGGTGCGGCTGGCCGGCGGCGAGCTGCTCACCGCGCGGCGGGCGGTGCTGGCCGACGTGGCCGCCCCGACGCTGTACGGCGCGATGCTGCCACCGTCCGCGCTGCCGGCCCGCCTGCTGGACGACCTGCGCAGGTTCGAGTGGGACCACGCCACCGTCAAGGTCAACTGGGCGCTGTCGGGCCCGGTGCCGTGGCTGGCCGAGCAGGCGCGGCGGGCCGGGACGGTGCATGTGGCCGGTGACCTGGCCGCAATGGCGGAGTACTCGGCGGCGCTGGCCGGCGGCCGACTGCCCATCGCGCCGTACCTGGTGGTCGGCCAGACCACCACCACCGACCCGACCCGCTCCCCGGCCGGCACCGAGTCGCTGTGGGCGTACACCCATGTGCCGCGGACGCATGCGCCGGGGACGCACGGGCCGCCCGGCGGGTGGACCGCCGAGCGCGTCAACGCCCAGGTGGAGCGGATGGCCGCCGCGATCGAGGCGGCGGCGCCCGGCTTCGGCGACCTGGTGCTGGCCCGGCACATGCAGGGGCCGCCCGAGCTCGCCGCTATGGACGCCAACCTGGACCAGGGCGCCACCAACGCGGGTACCGCCGGAATACACCAGCAGCTCGTGTTCCGCCCGCTGCCCGGGCTCGGCCGCGCGGACACCCCGGTAGACCGGCTGTACCTGGCCGGTGCCTCGGCGCACCCGGGCGGCGGCGTGCACGGCGGGCCCGGCGCCAACGCCGCCCGCGCCGCGCTGGCCCGCGCTGCCCGGACCGGCCCGCTGTACGCCGCCGGCATCCGCGCCGCGCACCGCCTCGTCCACGGTCGCGACCGGCCATAACCCGCACGAGTTGCCGCGACCCGCGGTCGTACGGAACCGGAACCGCCAGGAGCTGCCACGACGTGGGGCCGTGTGGAACGACGTGGGTCGTACAGTCTGCAGGCATGTCCGAACGGCAGTACGTCTCCGCGCACGTCGACCAGTTGCACGCCGACCTGGACACGTGGCTGCGCATCCCGAGCGTCAGCGCCGACCCGGCCCGCGCGGCGGACGTGCGGCGCAGCGCCGAGTGGCTCGCGGCGGCGTTCGCCCGCACCGGGCTGCCCGTCGCGGAAATCTGGGACACCCCCGGCGCCCCGGCGGTGTTCGCCGGGTGGCCCAGCGAGGACGCCGGCGCACCGACCGTGCTGGTCTACGGCCACCACGACGTGCAGCCGGTCGACCCGGTCGAGCTCTGGCGGACGCCGCCGTTCGAGCCGACCATCCGCGGCGAGGAACTGTTCGGCCGCGGCGCGGCCGACGACAAGGGCCAGTTGCTGTTCCACCTGCTCGGCCTGGGGGCGCACCTTGCCTCAACCGGCCGCCGCACCCCGGCCGTACACCTGAAGTTTCTCATCGAGGGCGAGGAGGAGTCCGGCTCGCCGCACTTCGAGCAGTTGCTGCGGGACCGCCGGGACCGGCTCGACTGCGACGTGGTGGTGGTGACCGACACCGGCATGTTCGACCGGGACGTGCCCAGCATCTGCACCGCGATGCGCGGGCTGACCGAGTGCGAGGTGCACTTCCACGGCCCGGACGTGGACCTGCACTCCGGCTCCTTCGGCGGCGCCGTGCCGAACCCGCTGACCGCGTTGGCGAAGCTGCTCGGCGCGCTGCACGACGCCGACGGGGTGATCCAGATCCCGGGCTTCTACGACGACGTGCTGCCGATGACCGACGCGGAGCGGGTGGCCTTCGGCAAGCTGCCGTTCGACGAGGCGGCGTTCCTGGCCGGCCCGGCCGCCTCCCGGGTGACCGCCGGCGAGGCCGGCTACACCACCCTGGAACGGATCTGGGGCCGGCCGACCGCGGAGATCAACGGCATGTGGGGCGGATACACCGGGCCCGGCCGCAAGACGATCGTGCCGACCGACGCGTACGCCAAGCTGTCGTTCCGGCTGGTGGCGGACCAGGACCCGCTGGCGATCCAGGAGCGGGTGAGCCGGTTCGTGGCCCGGCACACCCCGCCCGGCATCACCGGCGACGTGCGCTGGGCCGGTCCCGGGGTGCGGCCCTGCCAGACGCCGGTCGACCACCCGGCGACCCGGGCGGTGCTCGCCGCGATGGGGCGCGCCTTCGAGCAGGAGGTGCTGTTCACCCGCGAGGGCGGCAGCGGTCCGGAGGCGACGCTCACCGACGTGCTGGGCGCGCCGGTGGTGTTCCTCGGCGTCGGCCTGCCGGAGGACCGGATCCACGCCCCGAACGAGCGGGTGGTGCTGCCGATGCTCTACAAGGGCGCCGAGGCGGTCGCGTACCTCTGGTCGGAGCTGGCCACCGCACTGCGCTGAGCCGGAGCCTGGTCCGGACGGTCGCCGCGGCGTCGGCCGGCCCGCTTCGACCACGCCGTGGTGGGCGCCTCGACGAAGCGGTACAGCAGCGCGGCGGCGGCCACGGCCAGCGCCACGGCCAGCGCGGCGACCGCCAGCCGACCGGCCGCCGGCCGGATCATCCCGGTGCAGAGCGCGAACGTGGTGCCGAGGACCGGCGCCTGCACGAGGTACAGCGAGTACGACCGCTCGCCGAGCCAGGCCAGCCGGCCGACCAGGGCCGAACCGCCCCGGTGCCGCTCGGCCCGCCGCCGCTCCGCCGCGAGGCAGCCGCAGAGCAGGACGGCGAACGCCAGCCCGGTCGCGGGATCGAAGACCAGGTCGGTGGCCGCGAACGGGTGCCCGCCCAGGGTGCCGTACCCGCCGCGGTGGCCGAACAGCCACCACACCCCGGCCAGCCCGGCCAGCGCGGTGACCCGGGAGGTGAGCACCCGGGGCAGCCGCTGGTTGCCGGCGTACCACTCCGCGGCCAGCGCCCCGAGCAGCCACTCGGCCAACCGGGACGGCACCTGCTGGAACGCCAACGCGGCCACCCAGCTCGACTGCGGCGCCAGCGGGGCGAAGCTCTTCGGCGTGCTCGGCAGCAGCAGTTCGGCGGCCACCCGCCAGACCAGGCAGAGGGCCAGCCCGGCCAGCACCCAGACCACCGGGCTTGTCCGCCGCATCCGGCGCACCGCGGCCGCGTACACCAGGTAGATCTGTTCCTCCAGCGCCAGGCTCCAGGTGACCATCAGCCAGCCGGGCGGGACCAGCGTGCCGGCCAGCACCGTGACGTGCACCGCGACCAGGACCGGCACCGGCATAGGCGTGTCGGCGAAGCCCCACCGCGGGTGCGCCCACGGGTGGCCGGCCGCCGCCGAGACGAGCGCCACCGCGGCGGCGAAGCACATCGCCGCGTAGTAGGTGGGGTGCAGCCGGAGGAACCGACGCCACAGGAATGCCCGGGTCCGGAACTGCGCGCCGGCCGCCACCCGCAGGTGGATCGAGAAGCCGGACAGCACCAGGAACAGGCTCACCCCGACGAACCCGGCCGCGTGCAGGTCGCGCAGCCACGCCAGCCACGGCGTCCCGAACACGACCGGGCCGATGTCGAGGTGGTGCAGCAGCACCAGCAGGACGGCGACCGCCCGCAGGGCGTCCACCGCTCGTGACCTGCGCACCGGCTCGACCCTACCCACCCGGGCCGGCCGCCTCAGCTCCAGGCGGCCGCACTTGGGCTGCCCGGGCACCGTATGCCCCCGGCGTGTGTCATGGTCGAACGGTGACCGAGGACGGCGGCGGCTGGTACCCCGACCCGGACGGGGAGCCCGGGCGGGAGCGGTGGTGGGACGGTTCGCGGTGGACCGAACGCACCCGGGACCCCGCCGACGAACTGGCCGGCTACGGCGCCCGCCCGCCGCGGCAGCGGACCCGGCTGGTCCTGCTCGCGGCCGCCGGGGTCGCGGTGCTCGCCCTGGTCGGGATCCTGGTGGCCACCCGCGGCGGCAACCCGGCCGGCCCGCCGGCCGCCAGCGCCGTGCCGTCGGCCACCGACGTGCCCGAGCGGCCCGACGGTGGCCCGACCAGCACCCCGGTCAGTTGTCCGACGGCCCCGGCGGCCACCACCCCGCCCAGCGCCACGCCCAGCCCGCCCGCGCCCAGGGCGCCCCGGGTGACCGACACAAGGGCCGGCATCTCCTACGCCGGCCAGGCCGAGCCGTGGCGGCCGTGGCAGGACGTGTGGATCACCGACGGGCTGAACGCGCGCTTCGCCACCGGGTACTACATCGTCACCCAGCGGAACACCCCGGACGGCGACTACTACGCCACCGTGCTGTCCGGCACGGTCGCGACCCGCATCGCCGACGCGCCGCGGGAGGAGACCCGGTGCATCGCCGAGCAGGTCGCGGAGGACGTGCGCAGGGCGTACTACCCGCAGCCCAACCTGCGCCGCACCCTCGACGCCCGCACGATCACCGTCAGCGGACACCGGGGTTACCTGATCCGCTACCACCTGTCGTTCGACGTGAAGGGGTACACCGCCAAGGGCGAGCAGGTCGGCGTGCTGGTGCTGAACGTCGGCCGACCCGAGCTCGCGGTGCTGTACATCTCCATCCCGGACACGGTCCGCGGCTTCGACTACGTGATCGACCAGGTCTTCGGGTCCGTACGCACCCCGTGACAGCGCAGGCGCCGTCCGCATCACCCGTCCGTACGCCCTTCGGCCGCCCATGCAGGGTCGATTTCCTGCCCTTTTGGGTGCCGTGACCGGTACCGCGGCCGGCCGGTGTCATGATGGCGCCGATTCCGGCGCGAGGAGGTGCCCTGTGGCCGACACTCTTCAGTCGGGCGACAGCGGCCCGGAGGTGGCCGAGCTGCAGCAGTGGTTGGTCAACCTGGGCTACCACGTCGAGGTCAACAGCCAGTTCGACGAGTACACGCTGGAAGCGGTGAAGAGCTACCAGCAGTACTGCAGCGTCGAGGTCACCGGCATCGCCGACGCCACCACGCTGTCCTACGTCGAGGCGCACGCGAACACCGCCGCGCAGAGCACCTACCACCAGGATGGCTACGACGGCTCCTACCAGTGATCCGCTACGCGGCAACGGCGACCGGGAACGGCTTGTCCAGCACCAGCCGATTGACCTGCCTGCTCGACGCCGCTTCGACGTAGGTTCCGCGTTCCAGCCGATAGAGGCGCAGGACGGGTGCCGGCTCGGTGAGCTCGACGCGCAGGTATGTCTCGATGCCGGCCGTGGCGTACAGGTCCGCCTTGAGTGTGCGGTCGATCAGAATCGTTGCTGGCGATGCGATCTCGACCACGAGAGGGACCTCGTCGGCCTCATAGGTGACTACTCGACCCAACCGGGCAGTGACCACCACATCCGGGATGAGAATCCGGCCCGGGGCGACGCGTACGTTCACCGCCTCGACGATCTCGAACGTGCTCGGTGCGGCAGCTTCCAGGAGGTTCGCCAGTCGTCGGGCACATTGCTGGTGGTCGCTCGCAGCGGCAGGCGTCATCATCAGGCTTCCGTCGATGAGTTCGATACGGTCGCTCCGCTCACCCAGCGCGAGGTAGTCGGCCTCGGTCCACGGGCCGACATGGTGTTCCAGCGGCGCCGCGGACATAGATCCTCCTGGGGGCACGGTACGACCTGCTGCCGTCCTCACTCAGTCTAGGAGCGGCGGGCGGCCCGACCCTCCGGCATGGGATGCCCCTGCCGCAATGCGTCCAGCGGATATGCATCCGTGTGGCGCACAGGGCGACCGGCTAGGGTCGGATCGTGCCCACCGCGTTGAAACTTCCTTCGTCGACCTACCCACTGGAGCGCACCGTGCTCGGCAACGGGCTGCGGGTACTGCTCGCCCCGGACAAGAGCGCCCCGGTGGTGGGCGTCGCCGTGCACTACGACGTCGGCATGCGCTCGGAGCCGGAGGGGCGCACCGGGTTCGCGCACCTGTTCGAGCACCTGATGTTCCAGGGCTCGGCGAGCCTGGAGAAGCTGGCCCACTTCCGCTACGTGCAGTCCTCCGGCGGCACCTTCAACGGCACCACGCACCTGGACTACACCAACTACTTCGAGGTGCTGCCGGCCAACGCGCTGGAACGCGGCCTGTTCCTGGAGGCGGACCGGATGCGCGCCCCCACGATCACCGAGGAGAACCTGGCCAACCAGATCTCGGTGGTCAAGGAGGAGATCCGGGTCAACGTGCGGAACCGGCCGTACGGCGGCTTCCCGTGGCTGGTCATGCCGACGGTGCTGTTCGACACGTTCCCGAACGCGCACGACGGCTACGGCTCGTTCGAGGACCTCGAGGCGGCCACCCTGGACGACGCCTGGCAGTTCTTCGACCGGTACTACGCGCCGGCCAACGCGGTACTGTGCGTGGCCGGCGACCTGGACCCGGAGCTGGCGTTCTCCCTGGTGGAGCGGCACTTCGCCGACATCCAGCGGCGGCAGGCGCCGACCCGGCCGGACTTCGCCGAGCCCGACCTGACCGCGGAGCGCCGCACCACGGTCACCGACCGGCTGGCACCGATGCCGTCGGTCGCGGTCGGCTGGCGGGTGCCGGACCCGGTGCACGACCTGGCGGAGTACCTGCCGTTCGTGGTACTCGCCGAGGTGCTGTCCGACGGCGACGCGGCCCGGCTGCGGCAGCGGCTGGTGCGCCGGGACCGGGTGGCCACCGACGTGTACGCGTACCTCAGCTTCCTCGGGGACCCGTTCGACGTGCGCGGCCCGACCGAGTTCCTGGTGCAGGCCACCCACGCCGGCTCGGTCGGCATGGAGACCGTGCTGTCCACAGTGGACGACGAGCTGGCCCGGCTGGCCGACGGCGGGCTGCGGCCGGGGGAGCTGTCCCGGGTGCAGGCCCGGATCGCGGCGCAGATGCTGCGTGAGGTGGACGGCGTGCTCGGCCGGACCCTGGCGCTGGCGTCGCTGGAGCAGGTGCACGACCGGGCCGAGCTGCTGTCCGAGCTGCCCGGGCTGATCGGCGCGGTGAGCGCGGAGCAGGTGGCCGCCGCGGCTGCCACGCTGACCCCGCGGCGGCGCGCCGTGGTCGAGCTCGTCGCCGGGGGTGCCAGGTGAGCGAGCTTGCGAGCGAACCAGTAAGCACAGCAGCGTTCGCGAACGCGGCCGACGAGCGCGGCGAGGAGTGCCCGTGAGCGAGCTTGCGAGCGAACCAGTAAGCACAGCGGCGTTCGCGAACGCGGCCGACGAGCGCGGCGAGGAGTGCCCGTGAGCGAGCTTGCGAGCGAACCAGTAAGCACAGCGGCGTTCGCGAACGTGGCCGACGAGCGCGGCGAGGAGTGCCCGTGAGCGAGCGAACGGTGGGCACGGCGGCGCAGGCGGGCGCGCAGCACGAGGTGCCACCGCTGGGGCCGCAGCCGAAGGCCAGGCAGCCCGCGGCCAGCGAGCGGCAGTTGGCCGGCGGGTTGCGGGTGATCGCGGTGCGCCGGCCCGGGGTGCCGCTG
>WNFU01002701.1_pt1 | contig 35080 bp, 30 predicted proteins | sample 5400121 | NCBI WGS metagenome assembly WNFU01 (sample SAMN13153360, study PRJNA577476) | soil metagenome | isolation source: 100 cm soil or saprolite under grassland replicate 1 | place: USA:California | collected 2016-06-15
GGCGCGAAAATCGGGCGTACTGCGACTGACGGCGTTCACATCGGCACCCAACCGCAGCCCATCGTCGAAGCTGAGCCCGTCCAGCTGGTAGAACTGCTGCTTCGTGAACGCCAGCGCCGACGGGCTCGCCTCGGCGAGCGCGCGCAGCACTGCGCCGGCCTGCTCGTCGAAGTCCGCGTCTTCGTAGACGCGGGATACGAGCCCGGCCGCCGCGGCGTCCGTGCCGTTCAGCAACCGGCCCGTGGCCGCCAGATCGAACGCGATCTTTTCCCCCACCGCGCGACGCAGCATGGTCATCACGATCGCCGGCACGAAGCCGCGTTGCACTTCCGGATAGCCGAACTGCGCCGACCGGGCGGCGAGAATCACGTCACTGGCCGTTGCCAGCCCGCAGCCGCCGGCGAGGGCGCGTCCCTGCACCAGCGCCACGACCGGCTTGGGCAGGCGGCGCATGCGCGTGAAGACCTCGGCAAAATGCAGGGCCGCACCGCGGTTCTGATCGAGCGTGTGGCCCGCGGACGCGAGCAGCTCGTTGAGATCCATCCCTGCGCAGAAGTCGCGGCCGGCGCCGCGCAGCGCGACGACCCGTACCGAGGCGTCGAGATCGGCGCGCTCGACCGCCGCGATCAGCCCATCGATCATCGCCGTGTCGATCGCGTTGCGCTTGTCGGAGCGGTTGAGCGTCGCCGTGAGGATCCCGCCCGCGACCTGGACCAGCACCCGATCGCTCACCGCTTCACCTCGATCTCCATGCGCAGCAGCGCGGTGGAGAACACTTTCCCCTGGGCGTCCGTCTTCAGGGAGATCGTGCCACCGCCATCGAGCGCGCCGTGCAACAGGAAATTGAGGGCGTGCAGGTTAGGCAGCTCGAAGCGTTCCACCGGACCTGTGATCATGCCTCTAAAATGCCGCGCCACGCGCGCTGCCGTCACCTGCTTCACGAGCAGCGGATAGTACTCCGGCTGCAACGCGATCAACCCGATGTTGGCGGTATCGCCTTTATCGCCAGACCGTGCATGGGCCAGGTCCAGAAGGTGCACCTTCCGCGACTTCGACCGCTGTTTCATGTCTGGATCAGCTCCACCGAGGGTTCCACCATCCTCTTGTCGATCAACGCCGGCCAGTACGCCACGACCTCCTCCGGCTTGGGCCGCCCCCCGGCGAAGCCGGTGACGCTGGGTGGGCCATTGAGAATGAGCGGCGCGATCTCGCGTGTGAAGCGATCGACGGCCGCCTTGTCGGGCGAGCGCACGCCGACCCGAAGCTGTACTTCGGGAATTGCCGCTGCGTCGATGTCCTGCAGCGCCAGCGGGCCGTGCGTAGCGTTCGCACCCACGAATTCGCTGAGGATCGCCTCGAACTTGAGACCCAGGGCGTCGAGCCGCTGGCGCAGAATGCGGTCGGCTGCCCTGGCCTTGTCCAACGCGTCCGGCCACGCATACACGAGCGTCCCGATCGCCTTGTACCCGTAAAAATAGGCGATCGATACCTTGAGCTTGTCTGTGGCGGGCTTTCCCCTGACGCCCGACACCCGAACCCTGTCCTTGCCCACCTGACGCAATTGGATCGTCGTAAAGTCGGCCACACCGTCCGGCGTGATGTAGTCCCTCGGATCGCCCATTTCGTAGACCAGCTGCTCGGTGACCCCGGCGACGTCGATGCGCCCGCCCGTCCCGGGATGCTTGATCAGATCGAACGTGCCGTCGGTGCGTGCCTCGACGATGGGGTAGCCCACAGCGGCGAGGTTCGGGATCGTCTTCCAGTCGCTCAGGCAGTTCCCGCCGCTCGCCTGGGCCCCGCACTCGATGATGTGTCCCGCCACGGTGCCCGCGGCGATGCGATCCCACGCATCGCGCGGCCAACCGAAGGCGTGCATCAACGGGCCGAGCGTCAGACCGGTGTCGGTGACGCGCCCGGTGATGACGACCTGCGCCCCGCGTTGCAGCGCCTCTACGACCGGCGCGGCGCCCAGGTAGGCGTTGGCGGAGAGCACGCGATCGCGCACGTCGTGCAGCGGCCGCCCCGTGTCGAGGTTCTGGAGATCGTGGCCACGGGCGATCAACCCGTCGAGCCGGCCCAGCAGATCGTCCCCGCTCACCACCCCGATCGTGAGCTTTCCCGCCAGGCCGAGCCGCCGGGCGACAGCGGCGACCGCCATGGCGCAGGCGCGCGGATTCACCCCGCCGGCATTGGCGGTGACTTTGATGCCCCGCTCCACCACCGTGGGAAGAATCCGCTCCATCTGGTCGACGAAGTCGGTGGCGTAGCCCCGCGTCGCGTCGCGCGACTTTTGTTTTTGCAGGATGGACATCGTGACTTCGGCGAGATAGTCCATCATCAGATAGTCGACGGGACCGCCGGTGACCTGGCGGTACGGCGCTTCCAGCCAGTCACCCCAGAATCCCTGTCCTCCCGCGACCCGCACCGTCGCCGGACGATCGCTCACCGCGGTCCGCTGGCTCCGCGCGCGCCCAACCCCGTTCCCACCGTCGTCCGCCGCGCCGCTATCGTGCCGGTCGACGTCGTCACGCGGGTTTCGATCAGCGCACTGAAACCCTCCGGCAGATCCAGCGGGGGCGGAGTCGGCAACCGCACGATGCGGCGCCCGCCGGCGACGACCGACAAGGCACCACGCTCACCCACGGGTTCGTCAGGCCCCAGAAACCGGATGCGGACCGTGCCCTTCCAGACGTGGCCCGGGAGCTTCGCGAATGCCGGATACAGCTCCACCGTCAACGGAATGCTGGTGACCGAATCGGACAACGCGACTCCCATGCGGCCGAACGCGTAATTCACCGGCTGATTGCCGCCGCGCAGCTGTTGACCGCTCGAGTCGTACACCGTCACGGAGAGGTCCGTCATCTCGTCCCACAGATCGGGGGGCAGGTCGAGGTCCACCTCCATCCGTTTCGCCCAACGCGGCGCGCGCACCTGCAGCGACTCTGGCGGTTGGCCGCGGCCCGCGATCGCATACGTCCGCTCGGCGCCGACGAGGTGGTACTGGACCTCACCGGTCACCGTGGCTCCTTGCACACTGGAGAACTCCAGGCCGCCATTCTGCGCGGGAGCGAGCGCCACGGGGCCGAGATCGGCACGCACCGTTACGGTTGCTGCTGACAGGGGCGGCGCGACAACGTCCAGCTCGTACACCCCCGGGACCATGTCTTCGGCGCGGACCGTGATCGACGCGCTACCGGGGTTCTCTTTCCCGATATCGACATCCTGCGCGGCAGAGCGTGCGGGTGCGCCATCAGGCTCGTACAGCCGCACCGTCGCTTGCTGGCCCTGCGAATCGGGCAACGTCACCGTCATCCGCAGCGTCGCGTCAGGCTGTGGCACGCGCAGGAAATAGCGTTGCACTCCGGCGGGCCCGATCATGCGGCGCTCATCGAACAGGACTTTCGCCGCGAGGTCCGTCGGGATGATGACCGTGTTCACCAGGGTGAACAAAGGACCGGCGATCGCGTCGCGGGGATTCACCGCCGTCACGGTACCGACGTAGACGCCGGGTGCCGTCAACGTGCTGCGATGGTAGGTGACGGGGATCGGGGTAGCGCGCGGGGCCGCATCGACGGTGTCGTCCACGCTGAGCCACGGCACATCGGCGTGCAACGCGAACTGCGCGGCGCGCAGGCCCGCGCGATGACGGACGGTGAACGTCTCGACGCTGTCCTGGTCGCTCGCGAAGCCGTTGCGGCGAAAGGCGGCCGACACCCCGGTCGTGGCGCGCACTTCATAGCTCGAGCCCTGGTGTCCGCCCTCGAGCCACTGGTAGGCGGCTTCGAGGACCGGCATACCCGCTCCCTCATCGATCAGGCGCGCGCCATTAAATGGGCGCGCCGACGCACGGAGTGCCTGGACGACGTCGGCGGCGCTCGCTCGACGGCCTTCCTGCACCAGCGCCGATGCGAGACAGCCAGCCAGTCCCGCGGCGTACGGCGTCGCCATGCTGGTGCCCACCTTGACCTCGTTGCCGGTGTCCCAGCGCGGCACGGTCGAGAATGCTATTCCCGGCGCCACGATGTCCGGTTTTGCCAACTCGCCGCCGCGCGAGCTGAAGTAACCGAGCGCATCGCGGGCTGGTGAGACGCCGGGCTGCGGCGGCCGGGCGTAGACGCCGGGGTACGTTGCACCGACCGTGAGCGCGAGATCGGCCGATCCGGGGAACCCCAGCGTCGAGAGTCCCGGTCCGTCGTTGCCGGCGGCAATCGCGAACACCACGTCGGGATGCGCCAGCAGAAACGCGTCCACGATCGAGTCGATGACCGCTCGACCCTCGTGCTCGTTGCCGACGCCAAAGCTCATGTTCAGCACCAGCGGCAGATTGCGCTGCGCGGCGTAGCGTGCCGCGTAATCGATCGCGCGCATCATGCTGCCGTGTACCGTTACGCCGCCGCGCGCGTTGTTGGCGATCTTGAGGCCGATGAGCTGCGCCCCGGGGGCCACGCCGTTGAATCCCGTTACATCGTAAAGATTGTGCCCCGCCGCGATGCCGGCGACGTGTGTTCCGTGCCCCGACGTATCGAAGAAGAGGTTGAGCACCGGTGCGCTGTCCGCTTCGCTGAAGTTCGCGACGATGGTCAGCGGCTTCGTCCCCAACGCGATCGTCTCACGCCCCTGCCGATAGTCATGCAACGGCATCTCGTCCTCGAACGAGCCGTCGAGATTGGTGTCGAGGAACGCCACCCAGCCATCCGACGCCTTCACGACCACGACTGGAAACTCGTCCGTATTGCGGCCGTTGCCGTTCACGTCGCCCGCGGGCGGCCGGCCCAGCGGCAGCTCACGGAACACGCCGCGGTACCACGTCGTGGCGGTTGTCAGCCGGCCGATCCGGGCGGCACCCTTCATTTCATTATCTGTTGGCGCTGGAAACGCAGCGAGCGCGACGCGCCCTTCACCGGAGAAGTCCCGCAGCTCGATGATCTTGGGCGCGCCCGTGCTCGTCGCAATGAGGCCGGGCACGTTCGGATCGATGCCGCTGTCGAGGATGGCGATGAGCACACCGCGGCCGTCGTAGGTCGGATGCATGGCTTGAAAGACATCCACGCCGGTGTTCTTCACCGGCATCAGGCCGAGCATGTAGGCGACGGCGGGATCGACGACCGGCGTCCGGCTTCCATCCGCGGCCACCGTCGTCGGGAGCGGGGGTGCTGCCGACTTCGTCGCGGGGGTGACCTTCGGACCGACGGCCTTCGTCGAGGCGCAGGCCGTCCCCAATACGAGGCCGGCAATCATAAGCGTCTTCATCATCACGTGAGACTCGGCAGCGCAAAGGCCCCGAGGTGGGGGCCGGTGAACTCAGTGCACACCTCGAGCAGAAACGCGAGCGTGTCGCGCGTTTCCTCGGGCGTAAGAATCGCATCGACAAAGCCGCGGGCGCCGGCGAACTTCGCGTCGAGCTGGTGCTCGTAATCGGCGCGCATCGCATCCACCGCGGCTGCGTTGTCCGGTTTGGAAGCGTCGGCGCCGTACACGGCCTGGATCGCCGATTCTCCCTCCATCACGCCCATGCGGCCGGTGGGCCAGGACACGATGAAGTCGGGGTCGAACCCCTGCCCCGCCATCGCGTAGTAACCGGCGCCGGACGCGTGATTGACCGTGAGCACCAGCTTCGGGACGGTGGCCGTCGCCATCGCTTCGACGAAGCGCGCACCCGCTCGAATGATACCCGTATGCTCGGCCTCGGTCCCGACCATGAATCCGGAAACGTCCTGAAGGAACAGCAACGGCAGCCGCTCGCGGTCGGCGTTTTCGATGAAGTACGCCACCTTCTCGGCGCTCTCCGTGTAAATGATGCCGCCGATCCTCGGCGCCTCGGCCTTTTTCTTGCCCTTGATCACGCCGCGCGAGTTCGCGATCACCGCGACCGGCCGACCCTCGATCGCGCCATGCCCGCAGATCATCTCAGGCGCAACATCCGGTTGGAACTCATCGAGCCGGCCGGCATCGAGCAGGCATTCGAACATCGCCCGGACGTCGTAGCTCATGCGGTGATCGACGGGAATCAGCTCGTACAGCGCTTTCACGTCCCGCTTTGGTGCCGGGTAGGTGCGCGGCGACGCCGGTGCATGCGGCAGGCGGCCGACGTACTCGCGGATGCGTCCGATGCATTCCTGGTCGTCCTTGGCGCGGTAATGCGCGACGGCGCTGACGGAGGTGTGCGTCGCCGCACCGCCCAGCGTTTCCGCATCCACGACTTGTCCCGTGGCGCCTTTGACGAGATTCGGCCCGCCCAGTCCCATGAACGAGGTGCCGTCGACCATGAAGATCACGTCGGACAATGCCGGCAGATACGCGCCACCCGCGATGCAGGGGCCCATGACCGCGGCGATCTGCGGAACTTTGAGATAGCGGCGCATGATCGAGTTGTAATAGAAAATCCGGGCGGCGCCGTACTGCCCCGGAAAGACGCCGCCCTGATAGGGCAGATTCACACCGGCGGAATCGACCAGGTAGACGATCGGAATGCGCTGCCGCATGGCGATCTCCTGCGCGCGCAGGATCTTCTTGATCGTCTCGGGCCACCACGACCCGGCTTTGACCGTCGCATCATTGGCCACCACGACGAGCGGCCGGCCGCCCGCGCGGCCCAGGCCCGTCACGACGCCGGCGGCCGGCGCCTGGCCGTCGTACTGGTCCCAGGCGACGAGCAGGCCGATTTCGACCCACGGACCGTCCCGGTCGAGCAGCGCGGCCACGCGCTCGCGCGCGGTCAGCTTGCCTTGATCGTGCTGGCGCTTGATGCGCTCCGCGCCGCCGCCCTGTTCCAGGCGCGCGCGCAGCTGCTGGTATTCATCGCTGAGCGTCCTGAGGCGGGGGGCGGGGGGGCTCACGCGGCGACGTGCTCCGCCGCCCACTCCTGGATGTATTTGATGAGGTCCGAGGTCGGCGTACCCGGGCCGAACAGCCTGCCCGTCCCTTGCGACTCGAGCGCGCTCATGTCTTCCGGGGGGATGATGCCGCCGCCGGTCAGGAGCACGTCCTGGCGACCGGCGGCGTCGAGCAGCTTGCGGACGCGTGGGAACAACGTCAGGTGAGCCCCCGACAGGATCGACAGGCCCACGACGTCCACGTCTTCCTGGATCGCCGCCTGGGCGATCATCTCCGGGGTCTGATGCAGCCCGGTGTAGATCACTTCCATCCCGGCATCGCGCAGCGCCGCCGCGACGACTTTCGCGCCGCGGTCATGGCCGTCGAGGCCGGGCTTCGCCACCAGAATGCGGATCGGCCGGCGTCGTGCAGTCATCAAGAGCGGAAGCGCAGCAGCGCCGCGAGGCCGTCCACGACACGACGGGCTTTTTCGTCGTAGAGGACATCCACCTGCGCGCGCTGACTCAGCGCTTCTTCGATCGCCTCATCAATGCGAGGATCGTCATCGTGACCGTCGGCCAGCAGCGTGCGCACCTGTCCCCGAGTGAGCGCCTTCAGCGTCAGGTCGGGCCCGTTGACGGCCCAGCCCCGCGGCACGCCGTCCTTGACCGCGTCGGCGTGGGCGCGTTCCCAGGCGCGCTCGCGCTCTTCCCGGAGCACCAATGTCGCCTCCTGCACCTCGGCGGGCGTCGCGTTCTTGGGGTTCAGCTTCACCACGCCGAGCACGAGGTCGTGGACATAGCTGTGAAGGTGCGGAATCACCGCGCCGGCGTCCACACCCACGCTGCCCAGGACGATGCCGGCGAGCGGCTTGCTGCGGTTGATCTGAAAGACACGGTCCGCGATCTGCGCGTAGAACCGCTGCTTCTCGGTGCGGATGCGCATGTGGTAGTTGTGTTCGCCGGCGCTCCCGGACGGCGTTCCGCCGCGTGCCATGACCTGGCGTTGCGTGCCGCCGTGGAATTTGCTCGCGCGCGACGACTCGATCCCCGCGAGCCCCGCCAGCTCCACGCAATCGTACGCCGCCACCTCGAAAAAGCGCGCGGCCGTCCGATCGTAGACGACAGCGAGGATGGTGCCGAATTCCTCTTCGAGCACCAGGAGCTCGCGCACGAGCGGCTCGTGCCGGACGGCCAGCCGCGAGCGATGCACGTGCGGCAGCGGGATCGCCACGAATAAGCCGAGCTGCCGCGACGCGAAGATCGCGATCGCGCGGGCGCTCGGCAGGTGGCTGGGCTCCTCCAGATAATCGAGGACCTCACGGAGCGCGGCGGAGATGACCTCGCGATCCTGATGCGTGAGTGCCTGGCGCGCGAGCGCCGCTTCGCTTTCGCGCACGCGGTTTTTCATCTTGATCAGGTACTTGCCGCGGCTGCGGTCGCGCGGCTCGAGCTTGAGGTAGCACGTCACCACCCAGTGGCTGCCGGGTTGTATCGCCACGAGCCGTGCAATGGCGGCGTGGGCGTCGTGCTCGCTGAGTGCGGCTGGCAGTACGTTCATGGCTAGAAGAACACCGGTTCGCGGTAGGCTCCCCACACACGCTCCAGCGCGTGACGGATCTCGTAGAGCGTGGCGTAGGCGCGGGCACAATCCAACATGGGACCGATGACGTTGTGATCCGACTCCGCCGCCTGTCGCAACGCCTCGAGGCGGCGCTCCACCAATTCGTTGTCTCGCTCGGCGCGCAGGCGCGCCAGGCGCTGCCGCTGCTGCTCCTCGGCATCGTTCGACACCTTCAGAATTTCGACCGGGTGATCGTCATCGGACAGGAATTCGTTTACCCCCACGATGACCTTTTCCCCCAGCTCCACCTCACGCTGGAAGGCGGCGGCCGACTGGGCAATCTGGCGCTGAAACCAGCCCGTCTCGATCCCCCGCACGACCCCGCCGATCGAGGCAATCTCGGCGAACAGCGCCTCCGCCTCCCGCTCCAGCTGATCGGTGAGCGCCTCGATGAAGTACGCGCCCCCCAGCGGATCGATGACCTCGGCGATGCCGGTTTCGTGCGCCAGGATCTGCTGCGTGCGGAGCGCGACCTGCACCGATTGCTCGGTCGGCAGCGCGAGTGTCTCGTCCAGGGAATTCGTGTGCAGCGACTGGGTACCGCCGAGCACGGCGGCGAGAGCCTGATAGGCGACGCGGACGATGTTGTTGAGTGGTTGCTGGGCCGTCAGCGTGACGCCCGCCGTCTGGCTGTGGAACCGCATCATCCAGGACCGCGCCTGCCTGGCCTTGTAGCGCTCGCGCATGTGACGCGCCCAGATGCGCCGCGCCGCCCGCAGCTTCGCGATCTCTTCGAAGAAGTCGTTGTGAATGTCCCAGAAGAAGGAAAGGCGCGCGGCGAACGAATCGATGTCGAGCCCCCGGGCGACGCCCCGCTCCACGTATGTGAAGCCGTTGGCGAGGGTGAACGCCAGCTCCTGGGCCGCCGTGGCGCCCGCTTCGCGGATGTGATAGCCCGAGATCGAGATCGTATTCCACAGCGGCGTATGCTTTGCGCCCCACTCGAACATGTCGACGATGACCTTGAGCGCCGGCTCGACCGGATACACCCACGCGTGCTGGGCCATGTACTCCTTGAGAATGTCGTTCTGCACCGTTCCGCGGAGCTTCGCGATCGGGACGCCCTGCTTTTCGGCCGCTGCGACGTAGAAACAGAACAGAATGGCGGCCGGGCCATTGATCGTCATGGACGTCGAGACCTGATCGAGCGGGATCCCGGCGAACAGCGTCTCCATGTCGGCCAGCGACGAGATCGCCACGCCACACTTGCCCACTTCCCCCTCGGAGCGGGGATGATCGGAGTCGTAGCCCATCAAGGTGGGAAAGTCGAACGCGACGGAAAGGCCGGTCTGGCCATGCTCGAGCAGGAATTTGTAGCGGCGGTTCGTGTCGGTCGCGCTGCCGAAGCCGGCAAACTGACGCATCGTCCACAGCTTGCCGTGGTACATGGTCGGATGAATGCCGCGCGTGAACGGATACTCACCAGGCCGCCCCAGCTGCCGCTCCACGTCGTATCCGTTGAGATCGGCCGGCGTGTAGACGGGCTTTTTCTGGATGGTCATTTGCCGTTCCTCACTTGCTCCAGGACCTCCGCCGCGACGTCGTAGGGACTGCGTGTCCCGGCGGCGACATCCTCGAGCCGCCGTGCCAACAGGTCTTCCGCCTGTGTCGCGTCCCATACCCATTGGCGGATGGCGCGGTTCACGACTGCCCGGGTGCGGGCAGCTAACCGGCGTTTCCGACGCTCGACCAGCTTTCCCGTGCGCTCGAGGAACTCGTGGTGCTGGTCCAGCGCAGCGATGAGCCCGGCGATCCCCTCACCCGTGGAGGCGACGGTGGTGAGTACAGGGGCGTCCCAATCGTTGGAAAGTTGGACGGTTGGAAGGTGTTTCCGTCCAACCTTCTCACCTTCCAACTTTCCGTGGTGAGGCCGCACGTGCGCAAACGCATTGCCCCGTCGGATCCCCAGCATCACTTCCACTTCCTGCTTCAACTTATCCGCCCCCGGGCGATCGCTCTTGTTGATCACATACAGCTCGGCGATCTCCATGACGCCGGCCTTGAGCGTCTGGATGCCGTCGCCCGACTCGGGAACGAGCACCAGCACCGTCGTCTCGGCGGTGGCGGCGACGTCCAATTCGGTCTGGCCCACTCCGACCGTTTCGATGAGAATGCGATCGAACCCGAAGGCCTCGAGCACGTCCGCGACCTCTTCGGTCGTGGTGGCGAGACCGCCCTGGGCGCCGCGCGTCGCCATCGACCGGATGAAGACGCCCGGATCGAGACTCACCGACTCCATCCGGATCCGGTCGCCGAGCAGCGCGCCACCGGTGAACGGGCTGGTGGGGTCCACCGCGATGACTGCGACTTTGAGGCCAGGCTCGCGATACGCGCGGACCAGCTGCTCGGTGAGGGTGCTCTTTCCCGCTCCGGGCGGCCCGGTGATTCCGATGCGTTGGGTGTTTCCCTTCCCGATCTTCGCATGGAGCTCCGACAACACGCGCTCGAAGCCCTCGCGCTGGTTCTCGACCAGGCTAATGGCACGGGCGAGGGCGGCGGTGTCACCGCGCGCCAGCCCTTCGAGCACCGCATCGAGTCGCATGTCTAAGGATAACGGTGGCGTGCGCGTCACAGGAGGGTTCCGCGCAAGATCACGCTCGCCACGGAGAAGTAAATGACCAAACCGGTGACGTCGACGAGCGTCGCGACGAACGGCGCCGACGCGCTGGCGGGGTCGAACCCGAGCCGGCGAAGGATAAAGGGAAGCGAACGTCACGACCCCGATCAGGCTTCCGAACACGGTGAGGGCGACGAGCAAAGAGTGTTCGCCGTAAATGCCGGTGATCGCGTGCCACAGGGAGATGCGGAGAAAGCCAATGGCGCCGAGCACCAGCCCCAACACGAGGCCGACCGCCAGCTCGCGGCGAATGACGCGCCACCAGTCGCGCAGCGTCACTTCGCCCAGCGCCATGGCGCGGATGACCAGCGTCGAGGCCTGCGATCCGGAGTTGCCGCCGCTCGAGATGATGAGCGGCACGAAGAGGGCGAGGATGACGGCTTTCGTGATCTCCTGCTCGAAGAACGCCATCGCGGTGGCGGTCAGCATTTCGCCGAGGAACAGGGCGGCGAGCCACCCGGCGCGCTTTCGGACCATGCGTCCGAAGGCGACCTTCAGATACGGCGCGTCGAGCGCCTCCATGCCGCCGAATTTGAGGAGGTCTTCGGTGGTCTCCGCTTCCACCACGTCGACCACGTCGTCGAACGTGATCCGCCCGAGCAGGCGGCCGCTCGCGTCGACGACCGGGACGGCGGCGACGTTGTAGCGCGCCATGAGCCGGGCGACCTCCTCCTGGTCCTGCTCCGGTTGGACCTGCACGACCGGCTGCTCCATCACGTCGCGCACCACGCGTGCCGGCGACGTGACGATCAGCCGGGCAACCGGTACGATGCCGCTCAGGTCGCCCTGAGCGTCCACGGCATACACCTGATACAGCTGGCTCTCGTCCTCGTCGCTCTGCCGGCGAATCGCGTCAATGGCTTCCCCGATCGTCGCGTCGTCCCGCACGGTGACCACGTTCGCGGTCATCAGCCCGCCGGCGGACTCCTCCGGATACTCGAGCAATCGCTCGACGTCGGCGCGATCGGTGATTTCCTCCAGCACCGCCTGGCGAGCGCGCGCCGGTAGCTCCGCCACGAGGTCGGCGGCGTCGTCCGTCGGCATCTCCTCGACGAGCTCGGCCGCGTATTCCGGCCCGACCGCGAGCAACATTTCTTCGGGATGCTCGGCCGCTTCCATCTCCGCTAGCGCGCTCGAGGCCAGCTCGATCGGCAGCTCGGAGATGACGCGCACGCGAATCGGCTCATTGAGGGCGGAGAGCACATCGGCGAGATCGGACGGGTGGACGTGGCGGGCACGAGCCAGGAACGGGTGGAGATCCTCTTGCTCGGCCAGCTCCTTCAATTCATCGAGCCTGAGGTCCGGTGCCTCCGGAACGGTCACGGTGACCCTCCCCCGAGAGCAACGGTGCGTACCGGCCCCGGGCGTACCGCCACCCGCTCGACGCGGGTGGCGCTGGCCGCGAGCACGTCGAATTCGAGCCCTTTGAAGGTGAATCGCTCGCCGGCGCGGGGGATGCGGCCCAGCGCCTGAATGAGCAGCCCCCCCACCGTTTGTGCGCCCCCCCCGCCCCCCCCGCTCCCCCCGCCCCCCCCGGCGAGGGTCACGCCGAGCTTGTCGGCCAACTCGGCGGCGGACGTGCTCCCTTCCACTTCCACGACGTGCGGCGCCGCGGCGGCCGACGTCGTGGGTTCGAACAGCTCGCTGACGAGATCGTTGAGCAGGTCCTCGAAGGTGACGAGTCCCGCGGTGCCGCCGAATTCGTCCAGCACGACGGCCAGGTGGCGCCCGCTGCGCTGCATCTCGGGCATCAAGTCCGCGGCCCGCATCGTCCCTGGCACGGTCAGCGGCGGCCGCACCAGAATCGGGTCCTCGGGTTGGCGGCCCAGCAGATCCAGGGTATGCGCGACCCCGACGACCTCATCCAGCGAGCCGCGGTGGACCGGGTAGCGGCTATATCCGGCCTGCTGGAGCACGTGCGCCGCTTCCGCCGTGAGAATGCCCTCTGGAAACGCGACGATCGCCGTTCGCGGCGTCATCAGCTCACGCACCGGACGATCGGCGAACGCGAGTACTCCGGAGACGACCGCCATTTCATCGGTGGTGGCCAAGGCGTCGGTATCCGCGCTCGTGAGCAGAGCCGCGAGGGTAGTACGGGTGGACCCCTCACGCCGAGGTATGAACGGCGAGAGCACGGTCCCGACCCGTTCCATCACCGGCACCGCGCGTCCAACCAGCGGCGCCGCCCACCGCCTGCCCAGTACGCGAGGCACGAGGTACGCGGCGCCGATGAAGAGCGGCACCCCGACGGTGATCGTGAAGATGCCGAGGAACGTCGGCGTCGTCGCCGCGAGCAAGGCGGGAATCGCGCCGGCCGCCAGCAGCACGCCGAGCGTGGTGAGCATGTTGGCGGTCGCCAGCGTTCCCCCCGGGTTTTGCAGCGCGCTCGCCGTCGCGGGAGAGCCCCGCAGCTTATACGAGACCCAGCGCGTCAATTCATGCTGGCTGACGGCCGCCGCCGCGACCCCGACCGCCGCCGCGACGCCGGCCAGCAGCAGCCCGACGAGCAAGACCGCGAGGGCGACGCTCATCGTTTCTCGAACGAGACCTGCGTGACGCGGCGCTGCTCCACGCGCTCCACGACGACGCGATAGCCGTCCAGCGTCAGCTCGTCACCGGGGTGCGGCACGCGGCCCAGCACGGAGTACACGAGCCCCCCGACCGTCGATACTTCGGCGTGCGCGATGGTGGTGCCGAGCGCGGCCGACAGCTCGTCGAGGCTCACACGGCCGTCGACCCAGAGCCGCGCGCCATCCTGACGAATGGCGGGTGCCGTCTCGGTATCGTGCTCGTCGCGGATCTCGCCGACGATTTCCTCGAGAATGTCTTCGCGCGTAATCAATCCCGACGTGCCGCCGAACTCGTCGACGACGATGGCGATATGGGCGGGCGTTCCCTGGAAGGCGCGCAGCTGGTTGTCGAGCGTCTTGGTTTCGGGGACGAACGCCGCCGGCCGTACCAGCGTCTGCCAACGGGTGCCCGGCTCGGCGAGGCCCATCGCGATCGGTACGAGGTCCTTTCCAAACACCACGCCGGCGACGTTGTCGGGCGAGCCGTCGAGCACCGGCAGCCGGGTGTGCTGGCTCTGGCGGAACGCGTCCAACACCTCTTCGGTCGATGCCGAGATGTCGACGCCCGTCATGTCGAGGCGCGGCGTCATCACCTCGTCGACGGTCGTATCGGCCAGCGTGAAGACGCCGAGCAGCATGTCGCGCTGCGCAACGCCGAGCGCGGGTTGCAGCGGCCGCGGCGTTTCCACGAGCGTGTGCAAGCCCCGATCGGCCCAGGCGAGCAGCCACAGCAAGGGGCCGAACGGGGCCAGGGTGCGGCGGGCGAGCGGCAAAGCGGCTTCGGACAGCTCCGGCGCGATGCGCGCCATGCTGCGCGGCAGCGCGTCGCCGACGATGAACAAGAGCAGCGTGCCCAGCAACAGCGTCAGCAGTCCTTCCGCCCAGGGCCTGGTCCACCATGCCACCGCGTTCGCGGTGGCGACGGCGCCCAGGACGAGCAGCGCCAGGCGCGCGATATGGAGGGCGCGATGCGGCGGGACGCGACGCTCCGCCGCGACCGGCGGCGCATCACCCAGCGTGTGGAGTGCTTCGCCCACCGCAGCCTCCTCACCCAGGGCGAGCAGCGCGGCCCACACGCCGGCGCTGATGGCGACGACGAGCCCAATGACGCGCAGTGCCGCTTCGGTGAGCATTAACTCAGGAGTCGTTTTACGTAGCGTTCTTGCAGGCGCCACATGGGCGATCGCGTGCGCCCAACGCCTGCGGGGTGATCGTATCCCAGCACATGGAGCGTACCGTGCACCGCGAGCCGGATCAGCTCCTCGTGTAACCCCGCGCCGTTTTGTGCCGCGCGTGCCGCGGCCGCCGGGCAGATGTAGACGTCACCCAGCAGTCGCCCGTCCGGCTGCGGCAGGCTGTACGCGATCACGTCGGTCAGACCGCGGCGGCGCCCCCCCGTCGCGCGGCGGTTGGCCCGCCGCATCGCCCCCGGGGACAGCAGCGTGATATCGATGTGCGACCGTGCCGGCGCGCGTTCCCACGCCAGTACCCGCTGTGCGATCCGCATCAGCCCCCTCCCCACCGGGTCAGCGCGACGAGCGCGCGGTTTCCGGGGGGACGGGGGGGGGCTGCCACGCCGCACCGATGCCACCACTGGACTCCGGGTAATCAATGCGATTGTGATACATGCCGCTCAACACCACGAGAAAGGCGGCCTTCACTTGTTCGATCTGCTGCAACGTCAACGGTGCTTCATCCAGCTGGCCCGCGTTGACCTTGGTGCGGACGATGTGGTCGATCGCTTCCTCGATCTTTTGCGGCGTCAGATCCTCGAGCACGCGCAACGCGGCCTCAACGGAATCGGCGATCATCGCGATCGCGGTTTCCATCGACCGCGGCTTCGGTCCCGGATAGGTGAAGTCTTCCGGATTCCGGGCCTGACCGCCGTCGGTCTTTTTTGCCTTGTCGAGGAAGTAGGTGATCTCCGTCGTGCCGTGGTGCTCCGGAATGAACGCGGCCACGGAATCGGGGAGGACCGCCTCCGCCGCGAGCGCCACGCCATCGGTGACGTGCGCCTTGATGATCTGCGCCGATTGCAGCGGCTTCAGCCGATCGTGCGGGTTGTTGCCCGGGATCTGGTTCTCGACGAAGTACAGCGGGTTCTTGACCTTCCCGATGTCGTGGTAATAGCACCCGACCCGGCCCAGCAGCCCGTTGGCGCCGATGCGATTGCAGGCCGCTTCGACCAGGTTCGCCATCGCGACGCTATGGGCGTAGGTCCCGGGAGCCTCCAGCGACAGCCGGCGCAACAGCGGGCGGCTGGGGTCCGACAGCTCGAGCAGCGTCAGGTCGGTCGTGATGTGCGTGACCGACTCGGCCACCGGCAACAGGAAGAAGGTGAGCCCGGCCGACACGAGCCCGTTCAACGCGCCCCAGAGACCGCGCAGGCCGATTTCCTCGATCGGCCAGCCGCTCGCGAGCCCCAGTGCGAGTGCGCCGCACAAGTACCCGGCGGCGATGATGAGCACGGGCGCGTAGAAGTTGCTGCGGCTGCGCAGCGTTTTGACCGACAGCGCGGCCGTCACACCGCCGACGACGCAGAGGAAGGTCGCGGGCACGTCGTGAAACACCGGTTGCAGCCCGATCACGACGGCGAGAATCATCGCGGCGATCATCGACACCCGGCCGTTGAACAACACCGTCATCATCATGGCGAGGAACGGCATGAAGACGACTTCGGGATGCGCCGGATAGAAGCGCGCCACGAGCCCGGCCTGGCCGAGCAGCACGGCGAACAGCCCACCGATCAGCACGACCTGCTTGAGGTCGGTATAGGTCTCGCGGCGGTAGAAGACCAGCAGCACCCAGAAAATCGAGATGATCAGCGCGTCGCGGAGCAGCGGGCCGAGCACGCCGCGGATCGAGTACGTCGTCGCGGCGCCGCGGCGCAGCAGCTCCTGGTGCAGCGCGACGAGGCGCTCGTGCGCTTCGTTGGTCACGATCTCGTGCGGGGCGACGATGCGGTCGCCGGCCCGGACGATGTATTTGCTGGGATCGACGCTGCCGCGCAGCTCGTTGCGCCGCCGCTCCGTCTCGAGCTGCTTCGGAATCAGCGTGGGCCGGAAGAATTGGCGGACCAGCTTCAGGTACAACACGTCGCCGACGCTCGAGCCGGCGTCGGGGTGCAGCTGCTTGGCCCGATTCAAGTACTGCGCGAAGGTGAGCACCCGATCGCGTTGCACCGACGACTCCGTCGATCCGCGCCGCACGATCAGCTCGCGCGACTGCTCCACCTGCAGCACGCCTGCTGCCGTCACCCCCTGCGCCAACGTGCGATCGAACAGCCGCTCGAGCGCCTGTTGCAGGGCGCGCCGCTTCCCGCCCTTGGCGAGATACGCGGCCTCCTGCAGCGAGAGCGGCACGCCAAAGTCGCCGGCGGCGCGGATGATCGCCTGGGGACCCTGGTCCGACACCGCGTCCACGGCGCTGAAGAAGGCGGCCATCGTGGTGGCGGCGCTGTCGTAGGCGTGCTGGCGGAACTCGTAGATCGGCTTGGCGGAGGCCGCCAGCTCCTCCGACTCGCGCTGCAGCTCGTCTTCCGACTTGTTCACGACGAAGTTGAACGGCGCGACGATCTCCTTGTCGGCGCGCGCGCCGGGCTCGAGCAGCGGCGCGACGTCGGCGGAACTGGAGGGGAACGACACCTGCGTCACCAGCGCCAGCGCGAGCACCCACGCCCAGCGCGCGGCGTGGTAGCGCACCTTCTCCCGCGTCGGGAGGTGAACGCTCATCTCAACCTTGCGCGTCTTCGGCGTACGCACGGATGATGTCGCGCACCAGCCGGTGACGGACGACGTCCGCCTCGCCGAGGTAGCAGAACCCGATCCCTTCGATCCCGGGCAGGATGCGCTCGACCTGCAGCAGCCCCGAATCCTCGCGATTGGGGAGGTCGATCTGCGTCTTGTCGCCGGTGATCACGGCGCGGGAGTTCACGCCCAGGCGCGTCAGAAACATCTTCATCTGCATGCCGGTCGCGTTCTGCGCCTCGTCGAGGATCACGAACGCGTCGCTCAGCGTCCGGCCGCGCATGTAGGCGAGCGGCGCGATTTCGATGGTACGCGTCTCGAGCGCCTTCTGGACCCGCTCCCGCGGCATCATGTCCTCGAGCGCATCGTACAACGGCCGCAGATACGGATCGACCTTTTCCTGCAGGTCGCCGGGCAGAAAGCCGAGATTCTCGCCGGCCTCGACGGCGGGCCGCGCCAGGATGATGCGCCGCACCCGCTTGCGCGCGAGCGCATCGACGGCGGCCGCGACCGCCAGATACGTCTTGCCGGTCCCGGCGGGACCGATGCCGATGACGATGTCGTGTTCCGCGATCGAGCGCAGATACTCCCGCTGGCCGGCCGTCTTCGGCTGGATGACCCGGCGCAGCCCGGGGAGGATGATCTTCACCGGATCGGAAGGGGTCGCGGAGGCTTCATCGGACACGAGGCGCTCGACGTCGTGCACCTCGAGCGTCTCGCCCATGCGCGCGAGATCGATCAGCGCCTGCGCGACTGGGCCGGCGCGCTCGATCGCCGCCGCGGGACCGGCGAGCGACAGGCTGTCGCCGCGCAGCGAGACGCGCACGCCCAGCCGCCGCGCCAGCTCGAGCAGATTGGCATCGTTCACGCCGGCCAACGCCAGCGGATCCACGCCTTCCACGGACAGACGGTGGACGACGTCGTCGCTCATGGCACCACCTTGATGTGAAGTGCGGCGAGATCCTCGGGCCGCGCCGGAGCGGGCGCGCCTTCGAACAAGGCACGCGCCGCGGTTGTCTTGGGAAATGCGATCACGTCACGCATCGAGCCGGCCCCGACCAGCAGCATCGCGGTCCGGTCAAACCCGACCGCAAACCCGCCGTGCGGCGGCGCGCCAGCCGCGAGCGCCGTCAGCAGAAAGCCGAAGCGCGCCTCGATGTCGGCCGGCGACAGCCCCAGGTGTGCAAAAACCTTGCGCTGGATGGCCGGATCGGTGATGCGGATCGACCCCGACCCGAGCTCGTTGCCGTTGTAGACCGCGTCGTAATGCAGCGCGCGACAGGCGAACGGATCGCTGTCGAGCTTGCCCACATCGTCGGGATGCGGCGACGTAAACGGATGATGCGCGAACAGCGGTTTGCCGGTCTGGGGGTCGGGCTCGAACAGCGGGAAGTCCACCACCCAGCAGAAGGCGTGCGCCGTCTTCGGCGCAGGCGCGAGCCGGCGGATCACTTCCCGACGAACTTTGTCGAGCGCGGGCGACGTGACGCGGTCGGGACCCACGGTCATGAGCGCGACGTCGCCGTCGCCCACGCCAAGCCGGCCCAGCGCTTCTGCATTGAAATGCTTGCCTATGGACCCGGAGACCTGCTCGCCCTGGCGCTTCACCCACGCGAGGCCGGGAGCGCCGTGCGTCTTCGCGGTCTCGGTGAGCTGATCGACGTCTTTGCGTGACAGCCCGCCCCCGCCGCGCACCGCGATACCGCGAACCCGGGCGCCGTTGCCCTGGGCAGCCTGAAAGAACGGCACAGCGAGCGGCTGCACCGCCGCGGTCCAGTCGGTGATCGCGAAGTCGTAGCGCAGGTCCGGTTTGTCGCTGCCGTAGCGCTCCATCGCGTCGCGCCAGGACAGCCGCGTGAACGGCCGCTCGATCCGATGCCCCGCCTCGTCCCACAGGCCGACCAGCACGGCCTCGACAATGGCGAGCACGTCGTCCTGCGCGACGAACGACGCCTCGATGTCGATCTGCGTGAACTCGGGCTGCCGGTCGTAGCGCAGATCCTCGTCCCGGAAGCAGCGCGACAGCTGGAAGTAGCGGTCGAATCCCGCCACCATGAGGAGCTGCTTGTAGATCTGCGGCGACTGCGGCAGCGCGTAGAACTCGCCCGGATGCACGCGCGAGGGGACCAGGTAATCGCGGGCGCCTTCCGGCGTCGGCTTGGTCAAGATCGGCGTTTCGATCTCGAGGAAGTCGAGCTCGCTGAGCACGCGCCGGGCGCGCTGCGCCAGCCGGTGGCGCAGGATGAGATTCGCCTGGAGCTCGGGGCGGCGCAGATCGAGATGACGGAACTTGAGGCGCAGCTCCTCGGCGGGCAGCTCTTCACCCTTGCCTCGCGCCACCGGGATGGCGGGCGTCTCCGCCGGTCCGACGACGCGCAGCGTCGTTGCGTGCACCTCGACGTCGCCGGTCGCGAGCTCGCTGTTCCGCATGGCGGGAGGACGGGCAACCACTTCTCCCTCGACCACGACCACGGCCTCCGTCGCGACGGTTTGGGTGCGGGAGACGAGATCGGGCGACGCCCATCCCGGTCCGACCGCGACCTGTACGACGCCGTCACGATCACGGAGATCGAGAAAGACGATTCCCCCGAGGTCGCGGCGCCGGTGGACCCAGCCTCCCAGACGGACCCGCTGCCCCACGTGCTCCTTCCGCAACGCGCCGCAGCGGTGGGTTCGCAGGGTTGTCTGAGTCACACTTGCGTTTATGCGCCTCCCCTTTCTGCCTCACACAGGATGCTGTAAAACTCGTCGGAGTCGGTGGCGGCCAGCAGGCGCGCACGAATCGGCTCGCGCCGCACGAGCCGCGAGATCCGGCTCAACGCCTTCACGTGCACACCCGCCTGCGATTCGGGCCCGGCGAGCAAGAAAAAGAGCCGCACGGGCTCGCCATCCACGGTTTCATATGGCACGGGGGCCGGCGTAGTCCCGGCAACCGCGATCAGATTCGTCAATGCCGGCGTCTTGCCATGCGGTACCGCCACGCCGTAACCGATGCCCGTCGGGAACTGCCGCTCCCGTTCCAGAACGGCTTGGAGCACGTCGGGCGCGGCTCCGTTCCCCTCGACCAGGAGGTCCACCAATTCACGCAGTACGCCCTCCTTGCTATGGGCCCGTAACGGGACCCTGATGCGGTCGGGCGTCAGCAGTTCAGAGAGCCGCAATGGAGTATGTCCAAGTGCCGTAACCGATTGAAGATAGTTGACTTGAGTTGACAGCGCCACTTGCCGCGGTAAACGTTCGGCATGCAACGCATTGCCCTCGCGATTGTTGCACTGTTGGCGCTCGGCGAATCCCGCGTGCTGTCCCAACAGGCGACCGGCACCACCCTATGGCGCGTGGCGGCGACGACGCTCGCGACCCCGCCCGCCCTCGCGATCGGTCCCGCCGCGGTCCTGTGGAACCCCGCACAGACCGAAGACAGTGCCCGCATGCAGCTTGCCGTGGAGGCGATCCAGACCCCTGCGGCGGTCGATGCCACGGGGCTGATCGCCGCCGTCCGCGCGCGCGCCGGCAGCATCGGCCAAGTGGGATTCCTCTACGGCCGCGTGGGCTTGAGCGATGTCACGCAAACCGTCGACAGCCCCGATCCGACCGGCGCGGTGATTCCGATTTACACGTTTGCGCTCGGCACCACCTGGTCGCGCGTCATCGCCGGGACGAGCGTCGGCGCCATGCTCGCCTACCATGAAACGCGGCTCGACGTTGCCCGCGCCAATCGTTGGACGATGGATCTCGGTGCCGGCCGCTCATTCGCCGGCGATAGACTGCGCATCGCCGCCGCGACGCATTTCTTTTCATCACTGAAGACCAATGATCCATCCCAGGACGTGTACGCGGGGATCGAGGCGCGCCTGTGGAAGAGTCCCGGCACCAGCAACAATACGGTGATTCGCGGGCGCTACGGCATCTCGTTTGGGCACGGATTCACTCCCGATCATCAGTTTGGACTCGGGGCCGAGTTGTCGAAAGCATTCGCGTTCGACGCCATGCTGGCACGTGAAGGGAGCTACGGAAACGGGGCGGGGTGGCGGCCCGTGGCCGGCCTGCGACTCGCGGTCGGCAAATACCGCATCACCCTGACGCGCGACGCCGGGGTCAACGATCTCGGCTCGGCGTACCGGGTCGGCGTGGACGTCCGATTCCGGTGAGCGTGGATCTCCTCAGCCTCACACCCGAAGCCGCGCGCAACGCATTGGGGGAATGGCTCACGCAACGGGGCGAGCCGGCCTATCGGCTGCGGCAGGTGCTGCCGCGCCTCTGGCAACGACCTGTAGCCCGCTGGGCGGACGCGACGGACCTCCCCGCGCCACTGCGCGCCGCGCTCGACGACGCGTTCCCCCTCCTGCGGCTCACGCTCCGCACCCATCAGGTATCCCGCGACGGGACGGAGAAGTTTCTGTGGGCGTTGGCCGACGGCGAAGCGATCGAGTCAGTGCTCATTCCGGAGGGGAAGCGACGGACCTTGTGCATCTCCTCCCAGGCGGGATGCGCACTCGGCTGCGTATTTTGCGCCACGGGGCGGATGGGATTCCGGCGCAATCTCTCGGCGGGCGAGATCGTGGCGCAGGTGCGGGAGCTGGTGTTGCGGGATCCCGCACTGAAGCCCACGAACATCGTGTTCATGGGGATGGGCGAGCCGCTGCTCAACTGGGAGGCCGTCGACGCGACGCTCACGATCCTCAATCAGCCGGAAGGATTCGGCATCGGCGCGCGACACATCACGGTTTCCACCGTCGGGATTCTGCCGACCCTCGCGAAGTTCGCCCGGCGCAGCGAGCAGTTCCGTCTGGCCGTGTCACTCCACGCGCCGGCGGCGGCGCTGCGCCGGGAGCTGATGCCGATCGAGAAGAAGTACATGCTCCCCGAGCTGATGGCGGCGTTGCAACAGTTTCGGCGCCGGGTGACGCTCGAGTACGTCCTGATCGGCGGCAAGAACGACTCGCTCGACACGGCGGATCAGCTCGCCAGGCTCGCGCAGCCGCTCGAGGCACTGGTCAACCTGCTGCCGCTGCACCCCGGGGGCGCGCCGGATCTCACCTCCAGCTCGCGGGCGCAGATGCTCGCGTTCGAGCGTCGCTTGAAACAGCATGGGGTGGAAGCGGTCCTGCGCCGCAGCCGCGGCCTCGACATCAGTGCGGCGTGCGGCCAGCTACGGGTGGAAGTTGAGGCGCGCGCCCGGAGAAAAGTCGGCGCCGAGGAGCACGCTCACATCGAGTAGCCTGGAGCTGTCGAGCTCGACCAGGACGCGTCCCTGCCCCAGCACCTCGCGCACGCGCTCGCCCACCTTGGCCGCGCCGCGCCGCACGATGATCCGCGTCGAGTCCAGCCCATGCTCCGACGCGTTGCCGAAATAGACGACGTCGATTCCCGCGTCCCGCAGCAAACGCGTCCCCACGCGTGCATCTCCGGCACGCCCATTGGCGTTCAGCACCTCGACGGTGATCGCCGCACCGCGGTCCCCGGGAATTGGATGCGCTGGAGCTCCATCGCCACCGCAGCCGGCGACCAGGGCGGCGACGCCAAGTATCAACGCCTTCATCGCCTTTTCACCAACGCATTCCAGAAGGCCACCGTCGACGCGGGCAGGGCCCAGCCCGACCTCAGCATCCATTCGATGCGGCGCCGAGCCACCTCGCGAAGGACCTTATCTCTCTCCCTTGGTACTCTCTGCGTTAAATCCGGCAAATCTGTGTGATCCGTGGCCCGGCCCGGTTCGAGGAAATCGGCGAGGTACAGCATGCGCCCTGCGTCATCCCAGTCGGGGCCGCCGACGGTGTGGTAGCGGACGGCGTCGAGCACACCGCGATCCCGTTCGCCGTCGGCAGCCGCGCGATCCGCTGCGGCCGGCCCGTGCGCCGTCGGATCCGGGAGTGCGGCGTCGCGCAGGGCGTCATGAAGCCAACCAGCGCGGACCCATCTGGCGCGCTCCTGCGCCGGCACCTGCATCGCATCCGCCCAGCGCTCGAGCAACGCCACCACACGCTCGATATGCGCGCGACGCTCGGGCGAAACCTGAGCCCACGGCGGCAGGCTCACGGGCCGACCCGTGGGTCCGCGCCGATGCCTTCCCCGAGGACGACGTTGTCCAGCAGCCGCGTCTTGCCGATGCGGGCGGCGACGACGGCCACCGTGCGAGCCGTGACACGGCTCACCGGTTGCACGTCCTCGTCCACCAGCGCGCAGTATTCGGGGATCACGCCCGGCGCGTGCATCGCTTCGAGGCCGGCGCGCTGCAGCTTGACGGGATCCGCTTCTCCCCCGCGCCAGGTTTGCTCCAGGGTGCGCAGTGCCCGGGACAGTGCCAGCGCCGAGCGGCGCTCGTCGGGGCTCAGGTAGGTGTTGCGCGACGACAGCGCCAGCCCGTCCAGCTCACGCACCGTCGGGGCCACGTCGATGGTGAGTGCGAAATCGAGGTCCTGGACCAGCCGCTTCACGAGCATCGCCTGCTGAAAATCCTTGCGGCCGAACACCGCAACGTCCGGCTCCACGATGTGGAACAGCTTGGCGACGACCGTGAGCACCCCCGTGAAGTGGCCGGGCCGCGCGGCGCCTTCGAGCGTGTCCGCGACCGCGGGGGGCCCCGGCACGACGCGGACCACCGGCTCGGCGCGGTACATCGCGGCCGTCTCCGGCACGAACAGGCAGTCTACGCCGCGCGCCTCCGCCAGTTTGCGGTCGCGCGGCAAGTCACGCGGGTAGCGGGCGAGGTCCTCATGCGGGCCGAACTGCAGTGGATTGACGAAGATGCTGACGACCACGCGCTCGGCGAGGTCGCGGGCACGGTCCACCAGGCGCAGATGGCCCTCGTGCAGGTAGCCCATGGTGGGAACGAAGCCGATGGTGTGGCGGCGAGAGCGCTCGGAGCGGGACCACGCGCGCAGCTCGGCAAGGTTGGAGAGCTCGCGCAACTAGAACTCGCGCTTCTTCATCTCCGAAAAGAAGTCGCGGCGCTCGATGTCATCGTCGGTGGTTTCGGGCGGCAGCGTCGTGTCGTAGCGGCGGCGCGCTTTGGGTTTGGCCTTCGCGGCCTTCGCCATGTTCTTCTTGATCAGCTTCGCGAGCTTTGCGTCGTCCGTCTTCCCCATTGCGTCGATCCCCCCAAAAGGTCACCCCAATTTAATATCACTTGCCGAAAGAATGCTCCGGTCCGGGGTAGCGGCCCTCGCGCACCTCCGCCGCGAATACCCGCGCCGCCTCCCGCACGTCCTCCGCCAGCGCCGCGTACTTCTTGATGAACTTGGCCGAGAACTGGTCGTTGAGGCCGAGCATGTCGTGCAGGACGAGCACCTGGCCGTCGCACGCCGGGCCGGCGCCGATGCCGATCGTGGGAATCGTCAGCGCCTTGGTGACCTGCGACGCCAGCGGTGCGGGGACGAGCTCCAGCACCACGGCGAAGGCGCCCGCGTCTTGGAGCGCCGTCGCATCAGCCTTGAGGCGCCCGGCTTCGGCATCATCGCGTCCCTGCACGCGGTAGCCGCCGAGTGCGTGCACCGACTGCGGCGTGAGCCCGAGGTGCCCCATGACGGGGATGCCGATGTCGACCAGGCGGCGGACCGTCGCGGCCATCGGCTGTCCGCCCTCGATCTTCACCGCGTTGCAACCCGTCTCCTTCATGGCCCGACCGCAATTGCGCAGGGCGTCTTCCGGCGAGATCTGATAACTCAGGAACGGCATGTCGCAGACCACCAGGGCGCGCTCCGTTCCGCGTCGCACCATCTTCGTGTGATAGATCATCTGATCCAGCGTCGCCGACAACGTGGACGGCGCCCCCGCCAGGACCTGATTCAACGAATCGCCCACGAGCAGGATGTCGACGCCGCTCGCGTCGAGCAGCCGCGCGAACAGGGCGTCGTAACAGGTGAGCGCGACGATGCGCTCGCCTTTTTCCTTCATCTCGATCAGCGCCCGGGTGGTGATGCTAGTCATGTTTGCCTTCCAGCTCGGCGATCTCGCGACGCCAGAATTCGCGGTTCGGCAGCTCGGGATGGGGAATCGTCAGGTCCGGCTCCCGCACGGTTTGGGTTCCGTAGCGCACGATGTCGAGATCGAGCGTGCGCGGGCCCCAGCGCTCGCGCCGCTCCCTGCCGCGCTCGGCTTCGATGGTCCGACACTGCGCGAGCAGCTCGGCGGGCCGCAGGCTCGTTTCCAGCAGGATCATTTGATTCAAATACGGCGGCTGCGCAACCGGGCCGATGGGCGCCGTTTCCTCGACGCGCGAGGCGGCCAGCAGGCGCGTGCCCGGGAGGGCGCCCAGGCGCGCCCGGGCGTGCGCCAGATGCGCCGCGCGGTCGCCCATGTTCGATCCTAGAGCCACGTACGCGCGTGCGGTAGTCAGGCTATGCCACGTTGGCGAAGCCGCGCGTCAGATCGCGCAGCATGGTCGCCACCTGCTCGAGGTCGCGGGTCGCCCGTTCGAGGTCCGTCAGCCCCTCGGCGGCCTGCACCGCGCGCGTCGCGACGTCATCGGCCTCGACCCGGTTCTGTCCCGCGATGCTGGCCACCGCGTTGATGCGCTCGCGCAGGCGCGCGAACGCCTGATTCTGTTCTCCCGCCGCCGCGGTGATCCGGCCGGCGTGCGCGGTCGCCTCGGCCGTCGCGGCGACGATCGCGTCGAGCGCCTCCAGCGCGGCCGCGGAGAGCTCCTCGACATCCCCCACGTTCACCTGCCCGCGCCGCATCTGCTCGACGACCTCGCCGACCTGCGTGTGAATGTCCTGCACCAGATCGCCCGCCTCGGCCGCCGCGGTGGCGCTCTGTTCGGCGAGATGCCGCACTTCGTCCGCCACCACGCCGAAACCCTTGCCGTGTTTCCCGGCGCGCGCCGCCTCGATCGCCGCGTTCAGCGCCAGCAGGTTCGTCATGTCGGCGATCTCCCGGATCGAGGCGATGAACCCGGTGATGCGCCGGCTCATCTGCCCCAGCTGCTGCACCTTGGTCGAGCTTTCGCCCACGAACAGCTTCAGCGCGACGAGCCGCTGGATCGCCTCGCGAATCTGGGTGCGGTTGCGGCTGGCGACGTCACTCGCGGCGGTCGAGGCGCGGGCCGCGCCCGCGCCGTCGTCCGAGACGCGGCGCGACACCTGCGCCAGGCTCTCCGTGGCCTCCAGACCCCCCGACACCTCGCCCTCTTCGCGCCGCACCCCCTCGCGGATCACGCCCGTCGAGGCGGCAACGGCGGACGCCGCCTGTTTCAACGCTTCCGCCGTTTGGGCGATCGTCGCGAGTTGGCGCGTCATGCGCTCGACCGTCTCGACGAGCGGCCGCCGCAGGTCGGTGATATGCACGGCGGTGGCAAGTTGGCTGGCGAAGGTGGTGATCGTCAGGATGTCCTGGCGGCGGTAGCAGTTCTTCTTGTGGTGCTCGAGCTCCAGCGTCCCGATGATCTGATCGCCGAACTTGAGCGGCACGATCACGAGACTCTGGACCTCGAGCGGCGCATCGGCGACGCGCTTGTCGCGCGTGACATCGTCGATCACCACCGTCTCGCCGCTGGCGGCCACCGCCTGGCGCAACGCCACCGTATCCTCCGAAGGCTCGCCCCGTCCCTCGCGCCCCCGTTCGCTGCGATGCACCAGCGACATGACGCCGTCGTGCAGCCGGTAGATCCGGAAATCGCCCCAGTCCACCAGCCGGTTGGCCAGCCGCTCGATGCGGTCGAACGAGTCTTCGAGGCTGATGTTGGCGGCGATCACCGCTTCCATCGCGTGGATCTTGTTGAGCTCTTCGGCGGAGATCGCTTCCTCAATCATCTGCTTCAGCAGCAGGCCAAGGAACGTCAGCACCAGTCCGACGAGAATCCAGGCACCGAACGACCAGGCGACGACCGCGCCGACGAAGATCGTCGCCGCAAGCAGCGTCGCCGCATAGGCGATGACCTCGTACCGCACGATCATCAGTCGCTCGGCCGGCTCCAGCTTCGCGCGGATGATGAGGCTGAAGTAGAAGAGCACGCGGCCGAAGACGAAGTAGGCGAGCGCATAGCCGGCGAGCGCCGGCAGCAGCTCGATGTTCCAGCCGGGGTACTCCAGCCACGTCAGCGACGCGGCATATACGCCATACGCCGCAACGAGCGTAATGGTCTCGCGGCCCAGATTGATCCACGCCACGCGCAGCGGTTTGCGCTGCCACAACGAATCGGTCACGAGCGTCGCGCCCGCGATCGCGAGCGCCGTCGCCGGCATCCCGACCAGCAGGCTGCCCGCGACGCCGACCAGCGCGGTCTGGTTCAGATAGGAGTACTTGCTCAACGGAACGGTGAGGCCACGGAGCGCGACGGCGCAGCCGAACAGCACCACGATCTCGGGGATCTGGCCCAGCCAGCGCGGATCGGCGACCAACACGGCGACCAGCAGTGCCGACCCGACCAGGGCGAGCGCCCGGCTATAGAGCGTGACGAAGCGGGAAATACTCATGCGTGCACCGCGGCGGCCAGCTCCCCTGCAAGCTTCTCCAGCGCGGCGACACCGCCCTGCGCCAGCGCGTCCATGAGCGCACTTCCCACGACGACGCCGTCGGCCACACGGGCCGCGGCAGCGGCCTGCGCGGGCGTCCCGATGCCGAAGCCCACGGCCACGGGCAGGCGACTCACGGCCCGGATGCGCTGCACGTGCCCCGCGAGATCGGGCGGCACCGTGGCGCGCGCGCCGGTGACGCCGAGGCGCGAGATGAGGTAGACGAATCCCGTCGCTCCGCTCAGCGCGGTCATCAGTCGTCTGTCATCGGTAGTCGGCGCCACCAGACGAATCAGGTCGAGGCCGCTGTTCGTCACCGCCTGTTCAACGGCCGGGTCCGCGCCGGCCGGGAGATCGGTGAGCAGCACGCCGGCCGCCCCCGCCGCCGGCGCCTCCCTCGCGAAGCGGTCCACACCGTATGCCAGCACGGGATTCAGGTACGTCATGATGATGACCGGGACGGCGAGCGCGGCGTCGTGAATCAGCTCGAGGACGCGCGACAGCGACATGCCCTGCTCGAGCGCCGTTTGCGTGGTGCGTTGAATCGTCGGGCCGTCGGCGAGCGGGTCGGAAAACGGCACGCCGATCTCGACAAAGTCGGCGCCCGCCGCCGCTACGCGCCGCAGCGCATCGAGCGACACGGCGGCGCTGGGGAAACCGGCGGTGAGATACGGAATCAGCGCTCGAGACTTGCCGAGCGCCCACCACCGCCGCGCGATGGCGGGGGCGGGGGGGGCGCTGTCAGACAAAGTAGTCGCTGACGTTGATCCCGTACTTAACAGGGTCCGTAACCTTGACGATGGTGCGCGGGAAATTGCCGTTGGCGTCTTTCTGCGAGAGATCGACCACGGTGCCGGGATGCAACGGCGCGCCGTCCGGCGTCGTGACCAGGCGGACGACCGGGCGATGGACGTGCGCCACGTCGGGGTTCGCGCTGTGCACCAGCGCGACCTCGTAGGTGTCGAGGATGACACACGTGCCGACCGGATAGATGCCGATCAGGTTGATGAACGCCTTTACCACGACCGGATCGTAGCCGCGACGCGGGTTCTCCCACATCTCCTTGAGCACCTGGTCCGGTTGAATCGGGACGGTCTGATAGACGCGGCGGCTCGTCGCCGCATCGAAGCCGTCCGCGACCGCGATGACTTTCGAGTAGATCGACAGCGTCCGCCCCCGGATGGACTTGGGATAGCCGGTGAGGTCGACCTTCATGTGGTGCTCGTAGGCGACGACCATGCCGCGGTAGGGGATCTCCCCGTAGCCGCGCAGCCCGAACAGCGTCAGCACGCCGAGCCAGGGATGGGCCTGCATGATGCGCCATTCCTCCTCGGTGAGGCCCCCTTCCTTATTGAGGACCTCCAGCGGCACGCGTGATTTTCCCACGTCGTGGAACAGCGCCGCCATGCCGAGGTCGTAGAGTTGCAGCTTGGTGAGCCCGAGCTTGCGCCCCAGCGCGACCGAGAAAATGCACACGTTGACCGAGTGGGTGAACGTGTATTCGTCGTAATCGCGCAGGGTCGTGAGACCGACCAGCGACGATTCGTTGTTGAGCACCTGGTCCACGATCGCCTGCACCGCGCGCTTCACTTTCTTCACGTTGGCGGTGCGGCCCATGCGAATGCTGTTGATGACCTCTTTCGTCACGGCGACGGAGCGCGCATAGGTGCGCTTCGCCGCCTCCTTCAGCCGCTCTTCCTCCTCCACGTCCTCTTCGGCCTCGAGCGGCGGCTCGACGCTGACGTGCGAGACGCCGCCATCGGTCAGTTTCTGGGACAGCTCGAACAGCTTGTTGGGGTTCGCTTCCTTCGCGGCGTAGGCGAGCAGCAGCGACACGAATACCTGCATCTGCCTGCGGTCGACGCCCTCGTCGATCCGCACCGCACCGATGCCGCACTGCTGCAAGACGTTCAGGATGTGCGAGAACGAGGCGTAGTTGTCGAGATCGAGCCGCAGCCGGGTCGAGTTCACGAAGATGAACTCGCCCTGCAGCCGGACCTCCAGCTCGCGCTCCACGTTGAGCAGCTGCTTGGTCGTCGCCGCGAGATCGTCCAGCGCCTTCTGCACCTGCGTGTTCTCGATCGGATAGAGCTTGAGCGAGCGGAACGCGGTGTACAGCACGATGAGGAAATCGCGGCCGGCGTGGCGGAGGAAACCGTCCGTCGTCTGGACGGTCTCCATCATCGAGGGCCGTTTGCCCCCGGGCGCCGTCACGAGCCCGCCGTCCCGACTTCGCGCAGCGCGCGACTCACCGCGTTCCGCACCAGCGCCTCCTTGTCCTGCGCCACCTTCTGCAGCACGTCGCGCGCGGCCGGCACGCGAATCTTGCCGAGTGCCATCGCCGCGCAGGCGCGGGTTTCGGGGTCCTCTTTGCGCGCCAGCAGCCCGCTCTTGGGAACGAGCATCTTCTCGAGCGCGGGAATCCCTGCGGCGCCCGCCAGCGCGCCGTACGCCTCGAAGAACGCCATCTTCTCGGTGAGATCCGCGTCCTTGAGCTTCGCGCCCATCACCGCGGCCTCGATGCGTCCGAAGGCATTGCGATGACCACGCTGGCCGAGGAACTTGACGGCCGTAATCCGCACGTCGCGCTCGCTGTCGTCGATCGCCTTCTCCAGCAGTCGGGTGGCGCTCGGGCTGCCGATGGTGGTCAACGCCTCGACGACGGCCAGCTTCAATTCCCGCTCACCGCGCTCCAGCAACGGTCCCATCCCATCGGGCGCTCCCGGCAGCTTGAGCCGGCCGGCCAGCCGGACCATTTCGAGCTGCACGGCCGAATCGGCGCTGGCGAGCGCCTTCAGCACCTCCGCGGCGTGTGACTGCGCCAGCCGCTCGGCGGCGCTTTGCACCAGCGCACGCACCCGCTCGTTGTGGAGCTTCGGTAACCACCCCATGAGGGTACCGAGCGCGTCGGCGCGCAACTCACCGAACAGCTCGCTGAGTTCGTCCTCGGTCGGATGGCGCGCCGCTTCGTCGAGCGACTGCAGCAGCTGTGACAGCGCGTCGGCCTGGGACAGACGGGACGGCAGCCCCTCGAGCGTTTGGCGATGTTCGGGAATCAGCTCACGGGCCCGCTGCAGAATCACCTTGCACTCGCGCAGAATGAACGCCACCGACCGGAAGTCGCCGGCGCCGAGCAGATAGGGAATGAAGTTCTCGATAATGGAAATCAGCTCGGCGCGCACCGTGCCGTACGTCTGCAGCTCGAGGAGATCGAAGAGCATCGCCAGCACATTGCCGCGCAGGTCCTGTCCGTATTCGCGCTCGACTTCCTTGTGGAGGTACTCGATTTCCTTGTCGTCCAGGAAGTACAGCGTCGTGTCGAAATCATCGACGGACACCAGTCCTTCCCGCTTCGGGGGAGCCTCTTCCTCCACCTGACGGCGCACCGTGGCGGGGTCGGCGTTGCCGCCCTCGCCGCCCGGCGTACCACCGCCGCCGATCGATGGCGCCCCTTTCTCCGCGCGCTCGATCGGGACCGCGTTTTCGCTCGCCAGCTCCCGGAACGTGTAGGTGATGAACTGGAAGTCTTCCGCCCACAGCAGTGTCAGCAGATCGTCGGGCGCGTCCGCCTGGAGGTTCTTCGCTTGTTGCAGCACCGACAGAAAGCGCACGATCTCCAGGTCCTCGACGCCGGGCTTGAACGAGAGCGAACGGACGCCGTCCTTGTAGAGCGTCCAGGCGATGCTCTCGTTGCGCTGGTCCTGGCTGTAGATGGAGTGATCTTCCCAGCGCATTTCCGTCTCGCCGATGTCGAAAACGAGATCGTCGGTGGCCTGCCAGATCTGCCGGAAGGCGGTGCGAATGTTCTCGACGGCGCGCTGATAGACGGGATTGTTCGGCAGGTACAGCTGCGTCGCTCTCATCCCCTTGCTGATGACCTGCATCAGCTCCTCGACCTGTGAGGGCGGGAGAGCCAGCTCGGGGATAGAGGACGCGGGATTCGTCAGAGCGCTGCTCCCGTAAGCTCGGCGACCATGGCGACGTCCTTGTCACCGCGGCCGCTCAGGTTGATCAGGATGAGATCGTCAGAGGTCCAGTTCTTTCTCATCACCCACGCGACGGCGTGGGCGCTCTCCAAAGCCGGGAGTATCCCTTCCAGCCGCGAGAGGCTGGCGAATGCCTCCAGAGCCTCCCGGTCCGTTACGGCTTCATACAATACTCGGGCCCTGTCTTTCAGGTAAGCGTGCTCAGGGCCAACACCGGGGTAATCAAGACCGGCTGAAACGCTGTGTGCCGGCTGCACTTGACCATCGGCGTCCTGCAGGAGGTAGCTCAGGCTTCCATGAAAAACGCCCGGCCGGCCCGCTCCCAGCGTGGCCGCATGTCGCTGGCTCGCCACCCCTTCGCCGGCCGCTTCGACACCGACGAGCTGGACGCCGGGGTCCTCCAGGAAGGCGGCGAAGATGCCGATCGCATTCGAGCCACCGCCCACGCAGGCAACCACGGTACCGGGCAGCCGGCCGTGCTGCTCCAGCAGCTGCGCTCGCGCCTCGCGTCCGATCACTGACTGGAAGTCCCGGACCAAACGGGGAAATGGATCGGGACCGACCACTGAGCCGATGATGTAGTGTGTCGTCGTGACGTTGGTGACCCAATCGCGCAGCGCTTCATTGGTTGCGTCTTTTAGCGTCCGCGTGCCGGACGTCACCGGGACGACCTTCGCTCCCATCAATTCCATGCGGTACACATTCAAGCGCTGGCGCCGCATGTCCTCTTCGCCCATGTACACGACACAGTCGAGGCCGAAGCGGGCGCACACCGTCGCGGTCGCGACGCCGTGCTGCCCTGCGCCCGTCTCCGCGATGATGCGCCGCTTTTTCATGCGCTGCGCCAGCAGCACCTGGCCCAGCGTGTTGTTGATCTTGTGGGCGCCCGTGTGATTCAAGTCTTCGCGCTTGAGAAGAACCTGAGCGCCAACCTGCGCGGATAGTCTCGGGACCGCGGTGATCGGCGTGGGGCGGCCGACGTAGTTCTTGAGCAGCCCGTCCAGCTCCGCCCAGAATCGCTTATCGCCGCGCGCCGCATCGTACACGGCGGCGAGCTCCTCGAGCGCATGCATCAGCGTCTCGGGAACGTAACGGCCGCCGTAAGGGCCGAACCGACCTGTTTCCGTTGCCGTCATTTTCCCACTCTGAAGCGTGGGCCCGGGCTTGCACTGTCCTTAAGGACAGTGATGTGTTGGGCGCAGGCTTTAGCCTGTGAACACATCACGAGCGAACTCCTGTTTGGCGTTTGACTCCCACCAGCGCTCGCACCGCTGTCTCCGGATCTTCTTGCCGCGCGACGCTCGTTCCCACCAGCACGAAATCTGCACCCGCCGCCGCGAGCCGCTCGACATCCGCCCGATTTTCGACGCCGCTCTCGGCGACGACGGCAATATCGCGAGGGACTCTCGCGATCACCGTTTCCGCTTGCCGCAAATCGACCTCGAACGTCGAGAGATCCCGCGCATTCACCCCAATGGCATCCGGGGCTGCCGCGAGCGCCGGTTCGAGCTCAGCCAGTGTGTGAATCTCGATCAGGGTCTGAAGCCTCCATTTGCGAGCTGCCTGCGCCAGCGCGCGTAACCGGTCGGTCAGTACTCGCACGATGAGCAGTACGGCGCTGGCTCCTGCTGCCCTTGCTTCCATTATCTGCAGCTCATCCAGGATGAAGTCTTTGCGCAGCACAGGGACATGCACCGCCGCCGCAACGCGTTTCAGATCCTGGAGCGATCCTCCAAAGTGCGCTTCATCCGTGAGGACGGAAACGGCCACGGCCCCGCCTCGGACGTAGGCCTGAGCGTGCTCCACAGGGTCGAGATCGGTTCGAATGGCGCCCTGCGACGGCGAGCGCCGCTTCACCTCCGCGATGAGGCCGACAGCCGGCGTTGGCTCCAGGAAGAGCCGCACCGGCGGACCGGCCGCGGCCCGCCGTTCCAGTTCCGTGGCGCTTCCTTGAAGGGTCGCAATGCGGGCGCGGGTTACCGCCAGAATAGCGTCGAGTGTCGGTCGGGGCTGGTTACCAGGCATCCTTGCGTTCGGGCGTTATTCGGGTAGATTACGTTTCGGTATATCTTCGGGAGCCAACATGCCGGTTACGCGCCGCCAGCGCGAGATTCTCGATTACATCGCCAAGCATATCGAAGAGAAGGGGTACGCCCCCAGCTTCGAGGAAATCGCGCGCCAATTCGGATTCCAGTCCCTGGCGACGGTACATGAGCACCTCACCAATCTCGAGCGCAAGGGCTACATCCGGCGCACCCACAACGAGAGCCGGGCCATCGAGGTCGTCCCGCCGAAGGGACAGACCGGAGCCACCGAGCTGCCTTTGCTGGGACTCGTTGCCGCCGGACATCCCATCGAGGCGGTTACCGGTGACGAGACGATTGCCGTTCCCGATGAGCTCCTGCCGCGGCGCGGCCGCAGCTACGTCCTCAAGGTGCGCGGCGATTCCATGATCGACGAGCACATCAAAGACGGCGATTACGTCGTCGTCCAGGAGCGCAACCAGGCCGACGCCGGGCAAACCGTCATCGCGCTCGTCCACGGAGAGGGTGCCACGGTCAAACGTTACTTCCGCGAGCCGGGCGGCTGGATCAGACTGCAGCCGGCCAACGAATCGATGCAGCCGCTGCGCATCAACGAGCGGGACGTAATCGTGCAGGGTGTCGTCGTCGGCGTCATCAGGAAGTACTAGCGGTCGCCTTCCGGAGCCGATCGAGCGCCGCGTGCGCCGCTCCGGAGGCGACCACCTCGCGCGCCCGGCCGATGCCCTCGGCCAGGGAGCTCGCGATCCCCGCGACATAGATTGCCGCCCCGGCGTTGAGCAGCACGGCCGCCAGCCCGGCTGGATCCGCCGATCCATTCCCCAGGATTCGCTCCAATCGCTCGGCGTTCGCCGCCGGTTCCCCGCCCTGCAGCTCACCCACGTCCTTGATCCCCAGCCTGAAGCGTTCGGGATCGATCTCCCAGGTGCGTACGGTGTCGTCCTTCACCTCCCAGACGTCCGTGACGCCGTGCGGGGAGATCTCGTCCATCCCGACCCGGCCGTGCACGACGAGCGCGTGCTCGGCGCCGAGTCGCACGAGTGCCTCGGCGACGATGGCGGCGCGATCGGCCTCGGCCACACCAATCACCTGCCGATTGACGCCGGCGGGATTGGCGAGCGGGCCGACAAGATTCATGAGGGTCGGTGTCCCGAGCTCCCGGCGAACCGGCCCCACGTGTTTCATGGCGGGATGAAAACTCGGCGCAAACAGGAAGACGACGCGGGCTTCGT
>WNFU01001479.1_pt1 | contig 35016 bp, 35 predicted proteins | sample 5400121 | NCBI WGS metagenome assembly WNFU01 (sample SAMN13153360, study PRJNA577476) | soil metagenome | isolation source: 100 cm soil or saprolite under grassland replicate 1 | place: USA:California | collected 2016-06-15
GGAAAGGGTTCCACAGCGTGGTGGCGCGCTACGGGTTCATGCAGGATCCCGACATCAATGAGATTCTGGCGGCATGCAAGACGAACGGCCTTAGCATCCCCCTGGAGGGAACGACATTCTTTCTCGGTCGCGAGACGCTGATCGCCTCGGACCGTCCGGGGATGGCGATGTGGCGCGAGCGGCTGTTCGCGTTCATGTCGCGCAATGCGCTGCGCGCGACGGCGTTCTTCAAGATTCCGCCGAACCAGGTGTTTGAGGTGGGAGCCTACGTGGAGCTCTAATCGCCTTCGACGAGCGTAGTGGCCCCGAATGGCGTTTCATGAACTACCGCCGGTTTGCGGCGTGAGAGCACCAGCCACCACTCCCACGCCGACGTGAAGACGAGCATTGCCACGACCGCCATGAAGAACAGTGCGATCCCCGCATTGAGCCGATCGTTGAAGATCAATCTGGCGGCAGTCGGATCCGAGGACATCGCGAGCGACGCCGCGTGCGACAGGAAGCCAAGCTTGGGGTCGCTGGAGAAGACCTTCTGATAGCCTGCGGTCATCGTCACCGCGATCAGCCAGGCTAGCGGGCCGAGCGTGACCCACGCGTAGCGCTGCCGTCCCATCTTGATCAGGATCGTCGTGGCGACGCACAGCGCGACCGCCGCGAGCAGCTGGTTTGAGATCCCGAACAGCGGCCACAATGAATTGATTCCGCCAAGTGGATCCACGACCCCCTGCCACAGGAAATAGCCCCATGCCGCGCACACCGCACCGCTCGAGATCCACACGCTCGGCAGCCACGACGTCTCACCGAACTTTGGCCAGGCGTGACCGACGATCTCCTGAAGCATGAAGCGCCCGACGCGCGTACCCGTGTCGATCGTGGTCAGAATGAACAGCGCCTCGAACATGATCGCGAAGTGGTACCAGAGCGCGGTCAGGGTCTTGCCGCCCAGGGCGGTGGTGAGGCCGGAGAAGATGTGGGCGATGCCGACGGCGAGAGAGGGCGCGCCGCCGGTGCGCGCGATCAGTGTCTGCTCGCCCATCTGCGCCGCTAACGCCTGCATATAGTCCGGCGTAACGACAAATCCTGCCTGATGCAGCACGTCCGATGCGCCGGCCAGCGCCGCGGGCGTGGTATTCATCGCAAAGTAGACGCCCGGATCGAGCGTGCAGGCTGCGATCATGGCCATGATCCCGACGAACGATTCCATGATCATCCCGCCGTAGCCGATCATGCGCGCGTCCGTTTCGCGCGTGATCATCTTGGGCGTCGTCCCCGAGGCGACGAGCGAATGGAAACCGGAAATCGCGCCGCATGCGATCGTGATGAACGCGAACGGGAACAGCTTGCCGGCAAAGACGGGCCCCTCGCCGGCCGTGGCGAACGGCGTCAGGGCCGGCATTCTGAGGGGCGGCAGGATAATGAGAATCGCGACGCCCAGCACCAGCACTGTCGCGATCTTGAGGAAGGTGGAGAGGTAGTCGCGCGGGCAGAGCAGCATCCAGACGGGGAGCACCGACGCGATGAAGCCGTAGGCGATCATCATGCCCGTGATGGACGTGCCGCTATGCGTGAATGCGGAGGCAAGACTAGGGTGGCTCGCGACGCTGCCGCCCCCGACGAGCGCAATCAGCAACAACAGTGCGCCGATGATCGACGCTTCGCCCACCTTTCCCGGGCGCCAGCGTTTCATCCACCAACCCATGAGCAGTGCGATGGGGATGGTGCAGGCGATCGTGAACAGGCCCCACGGCGACGCACGCAGCGCGTTCACCACGATCAACGCGAGCACCGCCAGCAGGATGATCATGATCGCGAGGACCGCGATCATCGCCGTCACGCCGGTGACTTTGCTGACTTCCTCTTTGGCCATCTGGCCGAGCGACTTGCCGTCTCTGCGCAGCGAGCAAAACAGGATGGTAAAGTCCTGGACCGCTGTGCGGCCAGCACGGGACCCACCAGCGGACCGGCTCCCGCGATGGCAGCGAAGTGGTGGCCGAACAACACCCACCGGTTCGTCGGCACGAAGTCGTGGCCGTTATTGAACCGCTCGGCGGGCGTTGCGCGGCGGGGATCGAGGCCGAAGACTCGGTTGGCGAGAAACTTCGAGTAGAAGCGATAGCCGACGACGTAGGTACAGACGGCGGCGATCAGAAGCCAGGCGGCGCTAATCGTCTCGCCGCGGGCCAGTGCCAGCACTCCAAATGCCGTGGCGCCGAGCAGGGACACGACAGCCCATGCGAGAATCGCGAGGGGGCGCACGGGCCGTAAGTTGCGACGCCGCTTGCCGATGTTCAAGTTCGAACATAGGTTCGAACTCCTTGAGCCCCTCTAGTTCCTATCCTTGGTCGTCGAGCGGGGGGGGGCGCTCAGCCTCCGCGCCCGCGGTACAGGAGCGACCTCAACCCCAGCGCAACGCCGAGTCCCTCAAAGGACGCGTGGTCATCGTCACCGGCGGCGCGACCGGGCTCGGCCGATCGGTGGCGCTCGAGTTTGCACAGAGCGGATGCGGAGTCGCGTTCAATTACCTCGAGCTTCCGGGGCGGGACGTCGGCGCGCAGGCGTTGCTCACCGAGACGGCGATCAAGGCCTGTGGCGTCCCCTGTTACTCCGCCTTATGCGACGTCCGCAAGATGACATCCGTCGAGCAATTCGTGAGCGAGGTGAAGAACCGCCTGGGCGGCGTTCATTACCTCGTCAACAACGCCGGCGTAACGCACGACGGTGCGCTCTGGAGACTCACGCCGGAGGCGTGGCAGGAAGTCATGGATACGAACGTCAGCGGCGCGTTCAATTGCATTCACGCCGTCGCACCGCACATGCGCGGGCAGCGGCTTGGTAAGATCGTCAATGTCGCGAGCCATCAGGCGTTCCGGCCGGGATTCGGCGTCGCAAACTACGCCGCCAGCAAAGCGGCTCTCATCGGTCTCACCAAGGCCGCGGCCGTGGACCTCGGCTCAGCGGGGATCAACGTGAACGCCGTCGCGCCGGGTTTCGTCAAGACCGAGCTGCTGACGCAGCTGCCGCGCGAGGTTCTGGAGCGCGCGGAGCACGAGTCGGTGCTTGGCCGCGTGGCGGAGCCGGAGGATGTCTCCCGCGTGATCCTCTTCTTGTGCAGCGAAGCGGCACGGCACATCACCGGACAGGTAATCGTGGTGGACGGGGGCCTCACGCTCGCTTAAATTCGGGCCGTGACGCACCTCCCTACTAAGCTCTTACAAGCCAACTACTTCCTACTTCTCTGCGCCTCACTGAGCTGCGGGAAGAAGTCTGACCAGCAGCCAACGCCAACGCCGACCGCGCCGCTCCCGACTGCGGGGATGGCCGGCCAGCGCGTCGCGTTGACCCCCCTCGCGTTGGTCGCGGCCGAAGACACGCTCCACCTGGACGTGCTCATCGGCGACCGGCGCACCACGCTCGACAAATGCGACAGCATCATCGCCACTTTGCTCACCGCGCGCGCGTCGGAGGTCACCTGGGTCACCCCTGCCGAGCTGCGGCACGTGGCGCGTCGAGCGCCCGGCATCGCCGCCGATCCCGACCAGCTGGGGACGCCATTCCTGCGGGCCGCGAACATCATCGATGTTCCTGATCCATTGCGGTATCAACTGCGCACGCTCATGGGGCTGGTCGGCGGCCGCTATGTACTCGTGCCTGCCGGCTTGGTATTTCGGAAGGCGGCCGTCGGGCCGTCCGGCCGTCCGGCCGCCGCGACAGCCGAGCTCTCGGTCGTCCTCATCGACTCGCGGGTTGGCAAGATCGGATGGCGAACGGTTGCTCGCGGAGACGGTGAGGATCCGTGGACGGCCCTCACCCGCGCCGTGAAGAGCCTCACGCCGGGCCTGCCGTGAGCGCACGCGAGGCCACACTGATCCGGGGCGATGGCATCGGCCCTGAGATCACCGAGGCAACGCTCCAGGTGCTCGACGCGCTGGGGCTGAAGTTCGATTGGGACGAGGAGTACGGCGGCATGTCCGCCGTCGAGAAGGCCGGCACGCCGCTTCCCAACGCGACGCTCGATTCGATACGCCGCACCCGTCTCTGCCTGAAAGGCCCGCTGACGACTCCGGTGGGGGGCGGCTACCGCTCGGTCAATGTCGCGATGCGTCAGGAGTTCGATCTCTACGCCAACGTCCGGCCCACGAAAACGATCGTGCCAGGCGGCCGCTACGAGCACGTCGATCTCGTGATCATCCGCGAAAACACCGAAGGACTGTACGTCGGGCTCGATCACACGTTCAAGATCGGCGGCGACCGTCGCGCCATGGCGCAGGCCATGTCGATCGTCACGCGTGAGGGGAGCGAGCGCATCGCGAAGTACGCGTTCGAGTACGCCAAGATGCACGGCCGCAAGAAGGTGACGATCGTCCACAAGGCGAACATTCTGAAGGCCACCTCGGGGCTGTTTCTCGAGGTCGCGCGCCGCGTCGCCGAGCAATACGCGGGATCGATCGCGTCGGACGACAAGATCGTCGACAACACCGCCATGCAGCTCGTGATCAAACCCGAGCAGTTCGATGTCATCGTCACGACGAACCTGTTTGGCGACATCCTTTCCGATGAAGCGGCAGGGTTGATCGGAGGGCTGGGTCTTGCGCCCGGGGCCAACATCGGGACCCACGCCGCCATCTTCGAGCCCGTGCATGGATCCGCGCCCGATATCGCGGGAAAGGGGATTGCCAATCCGTCGGCGCAGATGCTCGCCGCCGCGATGATGCTCGATCATCTCGGAGAGCTCGAGGCGGGGAAGCGGCTACGCTGCGCCCTCGAGGCAGCCATCGTGCAGGACAAGATCCGCACACCGGATTTGGGGGGACGTGCTTCTACGGCCGAGTTCGCCCGCGCCGTGGTTAAGCGGGTTGGGGCCTAGCCATCCGTGCGCGAAGTGCGGTACGGAGACGCCCGGGATCGCGATCGGTGGGCTGTGCGCGAGCTGCGCCCGGCTGCTCGAGCGGCGAGCGACCAAGATCGCGCGTCTGGTGGCCATCGGCACGACCATACCTCTGACGGTGTATGTGGCCTCATCACTGCCTGTGGAGCGGACGGCCCGGCTGGTGGGGGCGGTGAGTGTGCTCCTCTGGTACGTTCTGACGTTCATGATTGCTAAACGGGTGACGCTGGAATGGATCAAATGAAAAAGATCGTGCGTCGTGCGTCGTACGTCGTGCGTGGTGCGTTGTGCGTGGGGATGCTGCTGGGGTCGCCGCTCGCGGCGCAGACATCGCTTTCCATCTATAGAGATGGCCGAGTGCTCGTGCGGCGCACGCTGCCGCAGGCGCTGCAGCAGGGCCGCAATCCGGTGACCCTGCGGCTCGAGGCGCTGGATCCGGCGACGCTGTTCTCAAGCGATTCATCTGTGGCCGTGACATCAGCCACCGTGCGTTACCCAAGCACTTCGAACGACGCGTTAGCTCGTGCCATCGGCCAGACGATGTCGTTCGTCCGCAGCAAAGGGGATACGATTCGCGCGACCGTCGTGCGCGTGGACCCGCCGCAGTACAAGCTTTCGGATGGTCGATTGCTGCTCGGCTCGCCGGGCGAGCCCCTGTTCCCCGCCGAGCTCGTGCGAACGAGTCCGGAAGCTCAAGTCGTGCTGGACGCCTCACGGGCGCGCCAGCGCACCGAGCTTGCTTATGTGGCGCAAGGCGCTACGTGGGAGGCTCTCTATCAGGTGATTCTCACGGGTACACGCGCGCAGGTTACCGGAACGGCGACCGTCACATCACAATCGTTGCGTGCCGACAGTGCGGATGTGCAGCTTGTGGCGGGGTCGATCCGGCGTACGCGCGAGCCGAGGGCTCCGGAGGAAGCGCAAAACGGAGTCGTGTGGATCCGCCGCCAAGCGGCCGTTGCGGATGCATCGGCTGCCGCCGAAGAGCCGGTCGGCGAGACGCACGTCTATCAACTCCCCGGTCGCCTCTCGATCGAACCCAGCGTTCCCGTAACGACCGCACTCTTCCCGCGCAGCTCCGCCCCTGTCGTGCAGGAGCTCATTGTGCCGGGCGTCCTTCCGTGGCGCGGGTGGATCGGCCAAAACTCTGAGCCCAACGGTGTTCCTGTCCAGGTATGGTATACGATCAAGCGCGCCGCGAAGACGCCATTCGGTGATCGCCCACTGCCTGCTGGCACGGTGCAGCTGTATCAGGCCGATTCCAGTGGCCGGGTGCAGCTTATCGGCGAAGCCTCGAACGATCACACAGCACCCGGGCGAGACCTCCGGCTGCAATCAGGCGATGCGTTCGACGTAACCGCCGAGCGGGTGCAGACCGACTGGAATCAAGAGCAACTTCCGCCGCTCCGACGCGGCATGCCGAATCGCCAACGCGTGACCGCGGCGTATCGCGTGACGATCACGAACGCGAAGGCCGAAGTCGTCAACGTGGACGTGCGTGAAGCGCACTTCGGCAGTTGGAAGATCATTGAGAGCAGCGTTCCCCCGGAGAAGCTGTCTTCAACCGAGTCGCGTTTCCGTATCTCGGTGCCGGCGGGAGGGGAGGCGACGTTGACGTACACCGTGCAGATTGAGTCATGACGGTTCAGATCGCCCATATCGGAGACATACATTTCGGCGGACTCGCCAACATCCCCGTCGTCGAGGCACTCGAGCGGTTGCTACCCGACTTGCGGCCCGACGCGATCGTGATCGGTGGTGATCTTTCGCAGCGCGCCCGACACGGCGAGTTCCAGCGCGGCCGCGCGTTCGCGAATCTGTGCAGGGAAACCTCCCCCGTCCTCGTGATCCCGGGCAATCACGACGTGCAATGGTGGCGCCGGCCCCTCATTCCGTTCGACAAGGACGCCGTCTACGGGAAGTATCGCGGCTATTTCGGCACCGACCTGGCTCCGACGCTGACAATTCCTGGCGGAGCAGTCATCGCGTCCGCGCTTACGGCACATGGCATCGCGTGGGGCTCGCTCACCCCTCGGGTGCGGGACCTCGCGGTGAAGGGGCACCTTCCCAAGAGCGAGATGCAGCGCGTCCAGACGGTCTTTGCCAAGGCGGAGCCCGGCCTGCCGCGCGTGCTCGTGATCCATCACAACCTGCTCCGCGGCGAGATGTCGCAGCGCATGGGACTGGCGCACTGGCGCCGGGCGCAACGCCGCATTGTCGAGGCGGGCACCGACGTCGTGCTCTGCGGACACGACCACCAGGAAGGGGCCGAGATGCTCGACGGCCGGGTCGCCGTATCAACCGCCGGCACGCTGTCGACCCGGGCGCGCGGCGGGCTTCCCGTCTCCTTCAACTTCGTCACGATCGATCCTGCGGCGGTGCAAGTCACGTTTTTCCGATGGGATTCGGCGAAGCAACGGTTCCAACCTTCGGATACGGCCGCTTTTGCCCGAAGAACGCCTCCGCGAACCCCTAGCCTCGAGCCCCAAGCAGCGCAGTAGAGTTGCCCAGACGGCAAAGTTGCGAAGTGGCCCACTTTCCTGGGAGCTTGTAACTAATGACTTCGAAGTTCCAAGGCGTCGATTTCTACGGCATCGATGGATTGCTCACCGAAGAAGAACGCGCCATCCGTGACACGGTAAGAGAATGGGTCGACGAACACCTGATGCCGGTGATAGGGGAAGCCTACGTCGCGGGCAAGTTCCCCAAGCAGCTGATCCCCGGCATGGCGGAGCTCGGTCTGTTCGGCGCCAACCTGCCGGAGGAGTACGGCTGTGCCGGTTTGAACAACATGGCCTACGGGCTCATCATGCAGGAGCTCGAGCGCGGCGACTCGGGCGTGCGCTCGTTCGCCTCGGTGCAAGGCGCGCTCGTCATGTATCCGATTTACAGCTTTGGCACGGAAGAACAGAAGAAGGAATGGCTGCCGCAGATGGCGAGTGGCAAAGTGATCGGTTGTTTCGGACTGACGGAGCCCGACTACGGTTCAAATCCGGCAGGCATGATCACCGTCGCGAAAGAGACGAAGGACGGCTGGGTCCTGAACGGCGCCAAGATGTGGATCACGAACGGATCCACGGCTCAGGTCGCGGTGGTGTGGGCAAAGACGGGAGCGCTCGAACAGGTCGATTCGATTCGCGGCTTCATCGTCCCGACCGACACGAAGGGCTTTTCAGCAAAGGACCAAAAGGGGAAGCTGTCCCTGCGGGCGAGCGATACGAGCGAGCTGGTCCTGCAGGACGTGCATCTCCCCAAGTCCGCCCTGTTGCCGAAGTCCGGAGGACTCAAGTCGCCCCTCATGTGCCTGACCGCGGCGCGGTACGGCATCGCCTGGGGCGCCGTCGGCGCGGCGATGGCGTGCTACGACGAAGCGGTGAGCTACGCCAAGCAGCGTGTGATGTTCGGCAAGCCGATCGGGGGATTCCAACTGCAGCAGGCCCGTCTCGCGGACATGCTCACCGAAATCACCAAAGCTCAACTCTTGTGTGTGCAATTGGGAAGATTGAAAGACCAGGGTACAGCAACGCCCCAGCAGGTGAGCCTCGCCAAGCGCAATAACGTAAACATGGCGACGGATATCGCACGCGAGACTCGGCGCCTGCTCGGCGCCAATGGCATCCTGGCCGAGTACCAGGCGATGCGGCACCTCGCAAATCTCGAATCGGTGTACACCTACGAGGGGACCCACGACGTCCATACGCTGATTCTGGGGCAGGAGATCACCGGACTGAGCGCCTTCAACTAGAAACCACCTCACGCCCCGTCCCGTTATATCAGCCATGCATCTCGCGCTGTTGCTCGTCCTCGCTCAAACCCCATTGGTGGACATTCAGAACCTCACCCCTCGAGAACATCGGGTGAGTGTCTTCGTACTGACGGCGCCGCAGGACCTCACGCTGTCCGCCGTCGGAGCCGAGCCGTGGCCGGATCGCCTACGCACCCGCGACGACGAGCATTGGCAAGACGACGAGCAAACCACCTGGCCGGCTGCCGCGTGGATTCTCGACGCGCGCACCCGCGCGGTCGTGTGGGATCTGCGTGCGGTGGACACGCGCCGCGAATCCAATGGCCTGCGGCGGTTCTCAGGCACCGTGCGCCTGCCCGCCGGCACGTACGAGGCGCATTACGCGTCCTATCCCGCCTCTTCTGTCTTGTGGAACGGCGACATCAACATCAGCCTCAAGGAAATCATCCGGCTCGGCCGCCGCGTGAAGTATGGCGGTCCGTATGTCGAGACAGGACTGTACAGGCAGTTCGGTCTCAACATCCAAGGCGCGGGACGGATTGCCTCTCAAGACGATATCAACGCCGCGCATACCGCGTTCACGGCATCCGCGATCGTGAGCCTCGCCCCCGAGCGCAACAGCTCGAGGCGGAAGGGGTTCGAGATCACTCGGTCCACCACCATCGAAGTCTACGCCATCGGCGAGCTCAAGCCCGACGGCGAGTTCGATTATGGCTGGATCATGAACGCCGACACGCACAAGCGCGTCTGGTCGATGACGTACGCTACGACCGATCCCGCGGGCGGCGCGGCCAAGAATCGCATGTCGCATGAGACGCTGCAGCTCAAGCCGGGCCACTACGTCGCGTACTTTGTGTGCGACGACTCGCACCGCCCCGACGAATGGAACAACGTGCCCGCGACCGATCCCGAGTTCTGGGGGCTGACGCTGCGCGTGGCCGACCGGGCTGCGCGCGCCTCGGTCAAGCCGTTCGAGTACGAACCGGTGCCGCGGGGTCAGACCATCGTGTCATTGATTGGGATTCGTGACGACGAGATGCGGTCGGCAGGCTTCGCGCTGCGGCGTCCGATGGACGTGCATATCTACGCCCTGGGCGAAGGTACCAGCGACAAGATGTCCGATTACGCGTGGATCGTCGACGAGGAGCAGCACAAGCGGGTCTGGTCGATGCGCCACGAAAACACCGAGCACGCGGGCGGCGCGGAAAAGAACCGGTTGTTCGACGGGACGATACACCTCGCGGCCGGGAATTACCTCGTCTACTACCACAGCGACGACTCGCACTCCTACAATGATTGGAATGGCGCGCCTCCCGCGGAGGAGCGCTATTGGGGCGTGAGCGTCTTCCCGGCCAGCGGCCGTCTGAATCCGGCCGACATCGGTCCGTTCATACGCACGCGCGGTGCCGGCAACGACGCGACCGTGGCACAGCTCAATCATATGGGTGACGACGAGGACGCTCGCCGGCCGTTTCGCCTGACCGAGCGAGCCCGGCTGCGCGTGCTGGTATTGGGCGAAGGCCGTGACGGCGACATGTTCGACTACGGGTGGATTGAAGACTCGGCCGGCACCACCGTGTGGGCAATGAAGTATGACGAAACGGACCCCGCGGGCGGCTCGGAGAAGAACCGCAGCTTCGACGGCGTGATTACCTTGCCTGCAGGAAACTACGTCCTGCGCTACCACTCCGACGGCTCCCACTCCTACCACGATTGGAACGCCGACCCACCCGACGATCCCGAAAGTTGGGGCATCTCCGTGTTCCGAATGCCGAGGCGGTAGCGTAGCTTTCGGGCCTCATGAAAATCGCGGTGTGCATCAAGCGCGTGCCCGACTCGGAAACGCGCGTAAAAATCGCGGCCGACGGCAAGAGTCTCGACGAAGCCGGCGTGAAGTTTGTCCTGAATCCCTATGACGAATTCGCAGTCGAAGAGGCGCTGCGCCGCAAAGAGAAGGCGGGGTCGGGCGAGGTCGTGGTCGTGTGTCTCGGTCCTGCGGCGGCGCAAGAGACGATACGCACCGCGCTGGCCATGGGCGCCGACCGCGGCGTGCTGTTACAAGCGGACCGGATCCCCGCCGATCCGTTCGAGGCCGCCACGGTGATCGCGGCCGAGCTCAAGAGCACGACCTGGGATCTGATTCTGTTCGGCCGTATGGCGATCGACGACTACAACACCCAAGTCGGTTCGCTCGTGGCTGAGCTGCTCGGCCTGCCGTGCGTCACCGCGGTCTCGCATCTCGACATCGAGGGAACGAAAGGTGTCGCCGAGCGGGAGATCGAAGGCGGCATCGAAGTCGTGGACTTTCCCCTTCCGGCGGTCCTCACGGCCGACAAAGGACTCAACGAACCGCGCTACCCCGCGCTCAAGGGCATCATGGCGGCCAAGAAGAAGCCGCTCGAGGTGAAACCGGTGCAGCCTAGTACCGGCGCTCTCGAAGTCGCTGCCCTGGCTCCGCCGCCCGCGCGGAAAGAAGGAAAGATCGTCGGTGAGGGCGCCGGGGCCGTCGGCGAGCTGGTGCGGCTGCTGCGCGAAGAGGCCAAGGTCCTGTGAAGACGCTCGCCGTGCTGGAGCAGCGCGACGGCGCGCTGCGGAAGATTTCGTACGAGGTTGTCACCGCCGCCCAACGGCTGGGCGGAACGGTTGATGCGGTGATCTGTGCGGCCGGCCCGGTTCAAGGCGCCGACCAGGCCGGAAAGTTCGGCGCCGACAAGATCGTCACCCTCACCAATCCGGCGTTCGCCAGGTACGCCCCCGAGGCGAGCGCGCAGGCGCTGGCCGAGCGTGCGAAGCAGGGCGGCTATCGCACCATCGTCTTCGCGGCCAGCGCCACCGGTAAAGACCTTGCGCCACGCGTCGCGGCCAAGCTCGGCGTGGGAGTTGCCGCTGATATCACCGATCTCGCCACGGATGGCGACACCATCGCTGTGACACGGCCGGTCTACGCGGGCAAAGCGCTGTTGAAAGTGAAGGTGATGGCACAGCCCGCTGTGCTCTCGCTCCGGCCCAACGTGTTTACGCCGGTGGAGCGGCCCAAAGCAGGCACGGCTGAAACGGTCGCGGTGAATGTCGCGGCCGGTCGTGTAACGGTGCGCGAGATTAAGGCCGCGCCCGCGGGCACGCTCGACGTCGCGGAAGCGCAGGTGATCATCTCCGGGGGCCGCGGCCTCAAGGAGCCGGCCAACTTCAAGGTGCTGGAAGAGCTTGCCCGGGCGTTTGGCGGTCAGGCCGCGGTCGGCGCCTCTCGCGCGGTCGTGGACGCGGGATGGCGCGCGCATGCCGATCAGGTCGGGCAAACGGGGAAGACCGTGAGCCCGTCGCTGTACATCGCCGTCGGGATATCCGGGGCGATCCAGCATCTCGCCGGCATGCGGACGTCGAAGGTGATCGTCGCCATCAACAAGGACAAAGACGCACCCATCTTCAAGGTGGCGGACTACGGCGTCGTGGGAGATCTGTTCGAGATCGTGCCGAAGCTCACCGAAGAGATCCGCAAACTGCATGGCTAAGATCGTCCCCGCCCAGTATCAACCACCGCTTCCTCTAGACAAACTCATCCTCCCACACGGCGCCGAAGGTGCCGGCGATCGTATGGAGCTCGATGTCCTCATCGTCGGAGCGGGGCCGGCCGGTCTCGCCTGCGCAATCGCGCTCGCCAAACTCGCGAAGGCCGACGGCACGGAGCTCAATATCGGCGTACTGGAGAAGGCAGAAGCCCTGGGCGAGCACTCCCTTTCCGGTGCTGTCATCAACCCTCGCGCATTCCGCGAGCTGTTTCCCGACCTACGGGATGCGGACTTTCCGTTCCGCCGGTCCGTCGTCAAGGAAGCAGTGTATCTGCTGACGACTGGGAGCAAATGGCGTCTTCCTACACCACCGTCGATGCGCAATCACGGCAACTACGTCGCGTCGCTGTGCGAGATCGTGCGTTGGCTCGGCGCCAAGGCCGAGGAGCTCGGCGTCAATGTCTTCACAGGTTTCCCCGCGGCGCAGCTGCTGGTGCGCGACTCGGCGGTGGCTGGTGTCCGAACCGCGCCTGCCGGACTCGACCGGGAGGGGAAGCCAGCCCCGGGTGGCACGACGCCCAACGATCTTGTCGCCAAAGTCACGGCGCTCGCCGAGGGGACGAGGGGCTCGCTCGCGCAGGCGTGGTGCCAGTGGCAGCGCGTGCCGTCGGAGAATCCGCAAGTTTTCGCCCTCGGCGTGAAGGAGCTATGGGAGACGAAGCAGCCACTCGATCGCGTGATCCACACGATGGGGTGGCCGCTGCCGAGCGATGCGTTCGGCGGCAGCTTCGTCTATCCCCTCGAGCCGAATCTCGTCGCACTGGGACTCGTGGTGGGGCTCGATTACCACGACGCGGCGCTCGACGTGCATGTCCTGTTGCAGCGGTTCAAGCAACATCCCTTGCTGCGCGCGCTGCTCGCCGGTGGGGAAATGGTCGAGTGGGGTGCGAAGACGATCCCGGAGGGCGGCTTCTACTCCGTCCCCGAACGGCGCTCGGGCGATGGTGTCGTACTGCTCGGTGACGTGGCGGGCTTCGTGGACGTCCCGTCGCTCAAGGGGATTCACTACGCGATGCAGTCGGGGATCTACGCCGCGCGGGCCATCTTCCAGAATCTCAAGAACGGGGCTGCCCTATCGGAGTACGATCGCCTGGTGAACGCGTCGTATGTCGCCGCCGATCTCTATCGCACGCGCAACATGCGGCTGGCGTTCCGCGACGGTTTTTACTTGGGCGGCATCCAGGCAGCCCTCATGACGCTGACGCGCGGGCGGTTCCCCGGTGGGAAGTATCGGATGCATGCGGACGCGGACGTCGCCAGACGGGTATCCCCGGGCTTGGGCCCGGGGTCATCCGGGACTGCGAACGGGGTCAGCAAAGTGGACGCGGTATTCAAGTCCGGGAATTCAACCAGAGATACCATCCCCAGCCATTTGATTGCTCCTCAGGATGTCCCAGTCGAGGTCGCCCGGTTCTACTCCCACGTTTGCCCCGCGGGCGTCTACGAAGCGGGCGAGGGTGGTCTCCGTATCAACGCCCCGAATTGCGTGGACTGTAAGGCGACTGACGTACTTGGACCGCGGTGGACGCCGCGCGAGGGTGGCAGCGGACCGAAGTACAAACGCATGTAAGGTGTAGAAACGCTCCATGCCATCAAGCCTCAGCCTCTGGCTGCGTAGCGCGCTATTTCACTCCTATCTACGTCGTTTTATTCTCCTCTGGATCGCTGGCAAGATTGCGAATGCAGGCAGCGCACGCGCCATTCTCCTTCGACCATTCGGCTTTCGACCCGGGACCGAGATTGTAACGCTCGCCTTCGAGCTCGGCGTGATCGTGATCTTCATCAAGCGAAACAACGAAGACGTCCTGCTCGGCAATCTCGGCTTGCGTCTCCCCACCGCCATCGCACCGCTCGTGGTTGTGCATTTCATTCTGAGTGCCACGCTCGCGATGCTTGCGGGATGAACGCGCCCATCCTGGCCGGTGACTCGATAACACTCGCCCTCGGCGGCAGGCCGATTCTCGAGTCGGCGTATGCCGACGCCGTGCCTGGTGCGATCACGGCGCTCGTTGGCCGATCGGGCGCTGGTAAGACGACGTTCTTCAAGGTCCTGGTCGGAGAACGCAGGGCCGATCGGGGACAGGTGCGCTGGCGTGGCGAGTACGTACGGCGGCCCTCCCTTCCAGTGCTCGCGCGCGACGGCCTGTTTTACCATCCGGATCGTCCCTGGTTGGCGCGCCACCTCACTTTCATCGATCACGTGGCGCTCAGCGGCCGTCGCGATTGGGCGCGCATCGTCGACGTGTTTGGTATCAGCGGGTGGCTAGAACAGAAAGTGGGATTGCTCTCGGGAGGCGAGCTTCGGCTCACCGAGCTAGCGTTTGGCTTTGCACTGCGGCCAGTTGTCGCGTTACTCGACGAGCCGTTCCGCGGTCTCGAGCCGCTTCATCGCGAGCACATCGCTCAGGGTTTGCGCCATCTCGCGGACGAGGGTGTGGCGATTTTGTACGCCGACCATGATGTGGAATCGGTGCGGCGGACGGCGGACCGGCTCTTCAGTATGGAGGGAGGCGCAACGCGTATCGTGGACGGATTCAAAACACGGCCACTCCATGAGTGGTACCACGCCTGGCCGAGCTAGGGGTGGCTGTCCCTGAAGTAGTGGCGCGCGCGTTCCGCGAGCTGGGCGGTGGACATCGGCAGATTGCGTTTCATCCAGAGCATCGTCCGCTGTCCGCTCGGAAACCGAGCTCCGTCCTCCTTGGATACGCCCGTCACCTGCGTGAGTGAAATCCCGAAGATCTCCTTGCTGGCCCGATCGAGCGCGATGCCAAATTGCTCGTCTTCCGGCGTGCCCAAGATGTCGGAGTGGGTGCGGCCTAACTCCTCGAGCGGGGCCGCGTACGAGTTCTCGGACTGCGTGTCCATCGTGTAGCCACAGTAGAGCGAGATTGGGTAGGTGCCGGCCAAGGCATTCCAGAAGTCCTCGATCCGGATCGCGGCATCGGTGTTCCCCGCTTGCCACAACGCATTCGCCAGCTCGCTGTAGACCCGCGTGCCGCGGCCGGATGGCTGGAGGCGCGACAGGACTGGCGCCAGCGCGGTCCGAAACGGTGCCCATTCCGGCACGCCGCTGACAACGCATTGTCCGGTGATCTGTTCAGCATCCAGCACGGACAGCTGCCCCGGATCGCGCAGCGTTTGCGGGCGGAATTTCCCCGCTGCCAGGCGTTCGAACAGCCGGTCCCGCTGATCGGGCTCCGCGATGACCACCACGCTGTCTCCGCGCCGCAAGCCGGCTTCGACGAATTCGAGCGCCGACTCGGTGAGCGTGTCGCGACGGCGATCTTCGCCTTCGGTGTGGCGGTGAAACCGGGCGAAATGACGGCCGGTCGGCGCGTCAGTCAGCAGGGTGTTACCGGCGGGCGCGGTCACTCGTCCCACGTCGATTCTTCTTCTTCGTAGTAGTGACGCGCGCGCTCGAGCACGGCGGCGCTCGCAGAGGGCAAATTGCGCTTGACCCACAGCATCGTCCGCTGCCCGCTGGGGAAGCGCTGTTCGCCGCTGTCGCGGCGCTGCGAGAATCCGACCATCTGCGACAGCGGGACGCCGAACACATCACGGCTCGCCGCGTCCACGGCGACGCGAAAGCGCTCATCGTCCGGCGTACCGATGATGTCGGAGTGCGTGCGGCCAATCTCCTCGAGTGGTCCGGCGTAGGCGTAATCGTCGTGCACGTCGAGCATGTAGCTGCAGAACAGCGAAAACGGGTACAGGTGCGCGAGCTCGTTCCAGTACTCCTCCAGACGAATCGCGGCTTGCTGCTTGCCTTCCTGCCACAGCAGATTCACCGTCTCACCATACGCCCGCGTCGTACCGCGCCCGAACGCGCCTACCCGCTCGAAGATCGCTCCCATCGCACGACGAAAGTCTTCCCACTCCGGCATGTCATTGCGCATGAACTTGCGCAGCGTCAGCTCGGCGTCGTGCAGCTCGAGCTGGCCGGCCTTGAGATACATGCCGGGATCGAGATCGTCCTCACGCAGACGGTCGAGGAAGAGGTCGGTGTGCGCGGGGGAAGCGATCACCACGATCCCATTGCCGCGTCGGAGGCCCGTCTGCAGGTACAACGTGACTGCCTCAGTGAGGGCCCGCCGATCGCGATGCAGTTGCGCGAAGTGGCGGTTGACCGGCGCCTCGATCAGCAGCGGACTCATCGGTGGGGACGACATCTAATAACGAGCAGGTAACGCGGGGGCAACGCGCATGGGGCGAAGAGTAGAAACCCATACGCCACCACACAATCAACCGGTTGGACTAGCCCATCGGACTAGCCCATCGGGTGCAAATCGCGAAAACTCAGTTTGATTCCGTCGATGATGAACTGGACGGCGATCGCGGAGAGGACGAGCCCCATGAGCCGGGTGAGGATGCGCATCCCCGTCTGGCCGAGCCGCCGCTCGACCATCGAGGCCGCCGAAAGTACGAGGTAGGTAATCAGCGCGGTCAGCACGATCGAGACGTAGACGGTGACCGTCGCGGCCGGCGATTTCGCGCCGAGGGCGAGCACCATGACCGTCGAGATCGCACCAGGTCCCGCGAGCATCGGTACGCCGAGCGGCATGATGCCGATGTCGTCCTTCTGGATTCCCTCGGCCGTCTCGACCGCTGTCTCACGCTGCTGGCTGCGGCGCGCCTGGACCATGTCGAGGGCGTTCAAGCCGATGAGCACGCCGCCCGCGATCTTGAACGCGCCGATCGTGATGCCGAAGACCTTGAAGATCAAGCTGCCGCCCAGCGCGAACGCGATGAGCGTGATCGCGCAGGTCCACGCCCCGCGTCGTGCGAGCACGCGCCGTTGGGCGGGAGAATCGCGAACCGTCATCGCAAGGAACGTGGGGATGACTGCGAACGGATCCACGATGAAGAGGATCGACGTGAAGATCAGGACGAGCTCGATCGCCCGCTCGGTCATCGCGCACCGCCGAGCAGACCTGCGCGAATGCGCCGCATCTTCGCCGTTGGCGCCGGCACGTCGCGCAGCCGCGCCCGGACTCGATTATACGTTCCGGCGTAGAAGCGAATCGTGAGTGGCTGCCCGTCGCGCACCACCTCCACCGCGACCGCCGCACCTTCGCCGATCGCCCGAACCGCGGCCGTTACGTCGGTCCCGTCGATGATGGGGCGGCCGTTGATGCGCACCAGCTCGTCGCCGGTGTGCACTCCCGCGGCCTCGGCGGCGCTCCCGGGCGCAGCCACCGCGCGCCAGCGGCCGCCCTGCACGGCCGGGGGGATCGAGCCGATGCGCGCGTCGACGGCCAGTGTCTCGGTGAACACCACGCTCCATCCCGCAGCTCGGAGGTAGTCGTCCCAGGGGATCTCGCTCGCGCCGCTCACGTATAGCCGCCAGAACTCCTCGAAGTTACGTCCGGTGGCGCTGCGGACCGCCGCTACCAGGTCGTCACGTGTGAAGCCGCGCTCTCCCGCGAAGTGATCGAGGAGATAGCGCATCACATCATCGAGCGATTTCGCATTGTCGGTCGAATCGCGGATGGCCAGATCCAGCAAGAACCCGAGCAGCTCCCCCTGCAGGTAGTAGGAGATGACAAAGCTGTTGTTGACGGCGGGCGAATCCCATGCGGTCCACGACGACCGCTCGGGAGAGACCAGCAGATGAGCGGGATTGGTGCGGTGATTCCCGATGGAGGTCGCGAGACCCTGTGCAAAATCGGCGGGGCTGTCGAGTCGAGCCCGCGCCAAAATCACGTCGGCGTAATAGTCGGTGACCCCCTCGCTCCACCACAGATTGACCGTGCGCACTTCGTGCTCATAGTCGAAGGGGCCAAGCTCGATCGGCCGGATACGCTTGACGTTCCAGGCATGGAAGAATTCGTGCGCACTGACGGCTTCGGCGCCGCGCGGATTGCGGGCCAGCGTTTCGGTGGTGACACCGATCGTGGTCGAGTTGAGATGCTCGAGGCCGCCACCGCGACCCCCGACAAAGATGTACGTGTAGTCCTTGTACGGGGGGGGGCCAGCGCCGAAGATGCCGATCGCCGTTGTCGCAATGCGCTGCAGCATGTCTACAAACACCGCCGGCGCGTAGGCGCGGCCGCCCCCGAGATCGACGACGGCGCGATGCGGGGTGCCGGCCGCGGTGAAATGATAGGTCAGGAATTTGCCCAACAGGACCGGCGAGTCGATGAGCACATCATAGCTCGGCGCCGCAAACGTGGTGCTATCGATCGTCGTCGGAACGAGTCCCGTGGCGATGCGCCACCCCGCGGGGAGCTGGAAGGTGACGCGGGCCGGCGCCTGCTTCCAGCCGTCGAGATACATGAACGTGCGCGGACCATCCACGACCCCGGAGGTCGACCGCAAAAACCAGCGATTGTTGGGCCGGCGCCACTGGTCCGAGTCCCGCAGCCCCGCGGTATAGCGAATCGTGATCCTGCTGGCGCCTTTGCTATCGACGACCCAGGAAATCGGCGAGTCCTGGTGGAGGGGCAGTGGATCGCCGGCGGCGCTGACGGCGACGACGTCCCGGATGTTCTGCCACGAATCCATGAGCCGATACGCGCCGGGTGCCCAGTTTGGTATTACGAAACGGCTGGCTTGGGGGGGATTGGTGATTTGCAGCTCGACGAGATACGCCGACCGATCGGTGGGGACGGTGACGCTGTAGTAGAGCTGCGGACTGGAATCTTGCGCGCTGAGGAGCGCGAGGAGCAGCAGGATCAAAGAGCGACCTGCACCACGCGGTCCTTCCCGGACTTCTTTGCATCATACATCGCTTGATCTGCACGTCTCAACAGGTCGTCCGTACTCGCTTCTGTCACGGTACACGACACGACGCCGATGCTGGCCGTGACGTTCGGCGTGCCTTTGAACACCGCCCGCAAGCTTGCGACCAATCGTTTGGCCGCCGCATCGGCCAGCTGGGCGTCGGTCTCCGGCATCAGGACGGCGAACTCATCGCCGCCCAGCCGTCCGACGACGTCGGCCTGCCGCACCGACGAGCGCATCGCGTCGGCGACGAGCCGCAGCACGGCGTCACCTGTCTGATGCCCGTGCGTATCGTTGATGACCTTGAAGTTGTCGAGATCCATGTACATCAGCGCCAGCGGGTGCGGATAGCGTCGATTGCGGTCCAGCTCCTGGCCGAGCCGCTCGGCGAACGCGCGGGCGTTCAGCACGTTGGTGAGCGGGTCTTGAATGACGAGGCGCGCGAGTTGGGCCTGGCTGCGGCGCAGCGTCTGGAGGCCCGCCATGGCGACGCCCAGCACGGCGAGGTAGGCCAGCCCGTTGAGGACGCGCCACAACATCGGCGTGTCCGCCGGCATCTGGATCCAGGCAATCGCCTCGCGAAATACCGTGGTGGCCACCGCGAACACGATTCCCCAGGCCAAACCCTCGGTCCAGGTGACCAGCAAGACCGGAATGGTATACAGGATGCCGAGTCGGGCCGTCGACGGCGTCACGGCATTGGCCCAATACACGAGCAGCGTGAGGAGCACGTAGCCCGTCAGCCGCAGCACGCGGCGCGCCGCGGGTGAGCTGAGGACAGTCATCAGTAGGGTGGTTCCGCGACGTGCTGCGGATCGTCGAGGATCAGCGCCCGCAGCTCGGTCCCCACGGGAACCTTTTGCATCTCGGCTGGGACGATGAGCAGGGCGTTCGCGCGTGCCATACTGGTGAGAATGCCAGAGCCCTGCGGCCCTGTCAAACGAGCCTCCCCTTCCTCTACTATTGCGCGCAGGTAGTGTCGCAGCCTGGGACCGAGCGTGATTGGCTCCCGGACGATGACCGGAACCGTCCGGCGAAACGGCAGCGCATGACCCTGCAAGCGCCGGATGGCGGGACGCACGAACAACTCGAACGTCACCATCGTGCTCACCGGATTCCCCGGCAAGCCGATCCATGGGACTCCCCGCAGCAGACCAAATCCGACCGGTGCACCGGGCCGCATGCCGATGCGCCAGAGCTTCAGTTCGCCGCCCAATTCCTGCAGCACGTCACGCACCAGGTCGTGCTCGCCCACGCTGACGCCGGCGGTCGTGACCAGAAGATCGGTCCCCCCCCCTCCCCCTGCCGCGCCACCAAGGTGCTCGCGCAGGCTCTCTTTGCTGTCGCGGGCGATCCCGAGGTTGACGGGTTCGGCGGCCGAGCGGCGAATCAAGGCATCGAGGGTGTAGGAGTTGGAGCTCGCGATCTTCGTTCCCGCGAGAATCGCCTCCCGCTGCTCGAGCTCGACGATCTCATCGCCAGAACCCATGAACGCGACTCGCGCGCGGCGGTGCACGAGGGGGGCGTCGTAGGCGATCGAGGCCAGCACACCGAGCTGCGCGGGACCGAGCGCTATGCCGGCCGGCAACACGACGGTGCCCTTACGAATGTCCTCGCCGCGCCGCCGGATGTTCTTCTTCGCGTCGCGGGCATTATGGATCGTGACCCTTCCATTGGACGCTTGTCCGGTGTCTTCCTGGCGGATCACCGTATCGGCGCCCCCCGGCAGTGGCGCGCCGGTGAAGATGCGCGTCGCCTGCGCCGGACCCACTGTCTTGCTGGGAAAGTGGCCGGCGGGAACGGTCTCGATGACAATGAGCTCTGTGTCGCTCTTTTCGCTCAGATCCGCGCTGCGCACGGCGTAGCCGTCCATCGCCGAATTGTCCCAGGGTGGCAGGTCGATCGGACTCGCAACGTCCTCCGCGAGAACGGCGTCGAGTGCCTCGCGCAGGGGCCGGCGCGCCGGGGGAAGCGGCTGGCAGTGCGCGAGGATGATTGTGGCGGCCTCAGCTGGTGTCATGGAGGAAGGATCTTCGCGCGATCCCACGCGAGATTGGCAATCGTCACGAGCCAGGCTGTGTCGCTGAACCGGAACACGGGGACGGGGGCGCGGAGGTTACGGTCGTCCGTGACGATCGCGACCCAATCGGCGGGATCGTGCACCGCGGGATCGAACACCGGTTTCGGTCCGGCGACCGTACGATACACCTCGATTTTGGGAAGCGGCGCGCGTTTGAACCCCTCCACGAGCACGATATCGGCGTCGCTGAAGTAGCGCCGCGCCAGCGTGATGGGATCGGACTCTGCTTCGGTGTGCTCGAACAAGACGCGTTGTCCCGGCGATTCCATCAACACCCGTTCTACTTTTCCTTCGTGCCAATGCCGCCACGTATCCTTGCCCTTCTGATCCATGTCGGCGGGGTGCGAGCCATGCTTGATCGTCATCACTCGGAACTTGCGGCGCACGAGCTCCGCCGCGAGCGCGACCAGAAACGTCGTCTTGCCCGCGTTCTTGAGGCCGATGATGGAGATCATCCGCGTCGCCGCCACAACGCCTCCGCCCGCTCGAGATCGTCCGGCGTGTTCACGTTGAAGAACAGCTCGTCGGGGTCGCCGAAACCCCGAACCTCGGCGAGGGAGAGGATACCGACCCGTACGTCGGCGTGGAAGGAGATGGCTTTCAGATCGCCGCTTTCAAACCGGCGCTCGATGGCTGGCCCACACGCCGGGCCATACACCGCGCACAGCGGCTCCAGGCCGCGCCGTCCGGAGCTCTGCGGGAGAAAAGCGTCGTAATTGCCGGCCGCCATACCATCGATCAACGCCCGCAACAATCCCTCAGGCACGAACGGCATGTCCCAGGCGACACATAGGACGGGCTGGGGCGCGGCGGTGACAGCCGTATAGATCCCACCCAGACTGCCGAACCCCCCCGGGCGAGCGTCTGGAATGGTTTTCAGATCAGGGCGCCACGCGGAGGCACCGGGCGCGTTGGCGATCAACAAGGGAAGTGCACCGGTCACGGCCTGCACACCGTCGACCACGCGGTCGAGAATCCGGCGGGTGCCGACGGTGAGCAGACCCTTGGGAACTCCGCCGTATCGACTGGCAGCGCCGCCGGCCAGGACCGCTCCCCGCATCTAGACCTCGAGGTGATGGTGTTCGATGGCGAGGCAGTGGTCCATGATGAACGGAATGCCGGCCTTGGCGGCACGCGCCTGCGCCGCCGCGTCCACGACACCCTGCTGCAGCCAAATCAACTGCGGCTTGAGTGGAATCGCCTCGTCCACGACGGCACCCGCGTGCTCGCTGCGGCGAAACACATCCACGACGTCGATGGTGTGATCGCGAGCCGCGTCGTTGAGCGTGCGGTAGCTCTTCTCGCCGAGGATTTCGGTATGACCTGGATTCACGGGCACGATGGTGTATCCGGCCCGTTGCAGGTAGCGCGCGACTGAATTGCTCGGCCGCATGGCGTTGGGGGATAGCCCCACGACCGCGATGGTCCGCGCCCGGCGGAGCAGGGCGCGGAGGTCTTCTTCTTCGGAAGGCGTCATGCGTCGCGCTTGTGCACGTGCGGTGTACCGCTCACCGCACGACCGACGAGCACCATCCCGGAGCGGTCGGCGATCGTCAGCGCGAGTGTGGACGGCACGCTCGGCGTCGCGACCCACGCCAGCCCCGCCCGCGCCGCTTTGAACGCCAGCTCGGCGGAAATTCGGCCGGTGACGAGCAGGCCGCGGCCCACGATCGGGGTACGCGCGAGCACCGCAGCGCCGATCACTTTGTCTACAGCGTTGTGACGGCCGATGTCCTCCGCGTGAAAGAGAAGGTTCGCTTCGTCGGTCAGCGCCGCGGCATGGATGCCGCCGGTCTCGTTGTAGCGCGCGCCGGCCGCAAACAGCTGCTTGAAGAGCGCGCGCAGTGTGTCGGGTGCCGGAGGATCGCCGCGGAGCGGTGCTGAATGCGCCATCGCATCGGGATCGGCGAGCATCGTCGCGACCGCGCCACATCCCGACGCGAGCACTCGCTTGCGATTCTCTCCTTTGACCTGGGCGAGCCGGTCCGGCTTCACGTCGGCCCAGAATCCCAGGTCGGGCGCGCAGGGCCGCAGCTGCACGAGATCGTCGAGCGAGCCGATGTACCCCTCACCGTGGAGCCATCCCACGACCAGCTCCTCGAGCTGATCCGGCGTGCACATCCACGTGACCGCGGGCTCGCCGTTCACCTCGAGCCAAACGGGCCACTCCTCGACCACCGCGGAGTCGGCGCGCATGCGGCCCGAGCGGTCGCCCGGTTGTTTACGATTCGCCGCGGTATTCGGAGTAGTGATTGGGACTCTCCTCGATGCGTACGCAGTGCACTCCCACGCCCGCTGGCAAAGCATCGGCAATTCGCTCCCACACATGCACCGCGAGCGCCTCGCCCGTGGCGACCCATGTTCCGTCGGCAAACGGCGCGATGTCCTCGTTGATATGGCGTCCGTCGAAACGGCCCACGACTTCACGCTGCAGCAGCGACTTGAGGACGGGCAGGCTCATCACACCGCCGCGTGCCGGATCGAACACACCTTTCACCGTCACGGCACAGCGATAGCGATGGCTATGGTCGCTCGTAGCCCCGGCAAACTCGGGTGTATTGGGGAACCGGTGCGTCGCGGTGAACTCGACGATCCTCGTCAGGTAGCCTGTCGGCATTCCTTAGAATACCTGGACGGCGGTGGCCTTGAAAGAGAACACGACCGCGCCGCCGGGAGTGAGCGCGAGATCGCGTGCGGCCTCCGCGGTTACGGCGGCGACCAGCTCTACGCCGCCCATGTCCGCCCGAACATGCACGCCGGCGCCGCGGTGCTCGATGGCCAGGCCCGTCACTCGACCCTTGAAGACGTTGCGCGCGGATGATGGGAGCGGCTCACGGCTCACAAAGATGTCGGTTGGCGGGACCGCGACGACGAGCGGCCCGGCGCGGTCGGTCATGACCACGATCTCGATGCCCCCGACGCGCACCGTCTTCACGCCGTCGCCTGCCGGAAGCTCGACGCGAAACAGGTTCTCCGGCGTGACGGGCGAGAGGCGGCCGTCCGCGAGCGCGCGGATGTCGTCGGCCCACCGGTACGCGTCTTCGAGCTGATGCGATGCGATGCAGATCGCGAATGGACGTGCCGCGCGCTCGGCCGCGAGGGCGCGATAGAGCGCGCCCGCCGCGGCGCGGTCGGCCGAGCTGGCGGGCTCGTCCAGCAGCAGGACGTCGGTACGCAGCGCGAGTGCGCGCGCGACAGCCACACGCTGGACTTCACCATCGGACAGCTCGTGACGCCGCCGCCGGAGCAGCGGCTGGAGTCCGAGTCGCTCGACGACGTCTCCAATGATCCCGTTCGCCGCCGCGTGTCCGACCTCCCGCACGCGCAACCCGTATTCCAAATTCTCCCGCACCGTGCCACGAAAGAGGACCGGCCGTTGCTCGACCAGAGTCACGCGCCGGCGTAACGACGCGGGTACGCGGCGGGGCACGGCCGCGCCGTTCAGGAGGACCTGTCCTTCTGTCGGCGTTTCGAGCAGGGCGAGCAGGCGCAGCAGCGTGCTTTTCCCCGCGCCGTTGTGCCCGACCACCGCCACCGTTCCCGTGCGGGGCAGGGTGAACTGCTCGAGGTCGAGCACCACGCGTCCTTCATAGCGGTGCCGTACGCCGCGGAGCTCAAGCATTGCCACGTCCCTGCAGCATCTGCAACGCGATGTTGACGACAAGCGCCAACATAAGGAGCACCAGGCCGAGCGCGAGCGCCAGGCCGAAGTCGCCTTGGGAGGTGTACAGCGCGACGGCCGTCGTCAGCGTGCGCGTGGAGCCGCGGATATTGCCGCCGACAATCATCGCCGCGCCAATTTCGGCGACGACCTGGCCGAACGCCGCGGTAATCACGGCCGCGAGCGCGAAGCGCGCCTCACGCGCCACGGTCCATGCGGTCCGCCACGAACCGGCCCCCAATGTCTCGGCGGTCCGGCGTACCCGCGGATCGACGCCCTGAATCGCCGCAGCCGACAGCGCCGCGGCGATCGGCAAGGCGAGCAGCACGTCGCCGACCACGATCGCCTGCCAGGTATAGAGCCAGCCGAGGCTCCCCAGCGGGCCGTGTCGGGAGAGTAGGCCGTACAGCAGCAGGCCGACGACGACGGTCGGAAAGGCGAGCGCGGTATTGACCACCGTGAGCGCCGCGCGGCGTCCCCAGAAGCGTCGGGTCGCCAGGAAATAACCGAGGGGCAGCCCAGCGCTGCAGGAGACGGCGGTCGCGACGACCGCAACTTTGAGAGTGAGAAGGGCGATCCCATAGACCTCGGAATCACCCGCCACGAGTAGTCCCCACGCCCGCCGGAAGCCTTCGGCTAGAAAATCCATCCAATGCCGAGACTGATCCAGGGATGCAGCGTCCAGTCGTTGAGCGGCTGGGTGAGCGGGATCACGCGTGACCCGTCGGAAGCCTGCGTGGAATCATGGAAGGAGAACGGATACTTCAGACGCCACAGGTGCGCGCGCACGTCGCAGTTGATCATCACGCGACGAGCGGGATACCAGCGCACGCCGCTGGCAAGCGCGAGCGTCAGCTTGGTGCCGAACCGGTAGCCGCTGCCCGTCGTGTCGCCCGGCGAATTCACGTCGAACATCATCCCGAGCCCGGTCCCCAGGTAGGGAGCGAGCCCGCGCCACGTCTTTCCGCCGGTGAGCCGCAGCTGCATGCCGACCTCGACCAATGCGAGATCAGACGTGAACGGACCGGTTCGGCGCGCGGGGGATGACGAATCGGCGCGGGGATTGAGGATGAATCTGTCGCCATGGAGGTAGGCGCCGGTGAATTGGAAGTGCAGCGATCGGCCGGCTGGGATCTCGTAGCGCGCACCAAACGTCAGCGCGTTGCTCGTGCCGGCACCCGCAACCCCGCGGTCCGCACCTAGGTGCCCGACAAAGAATACCGGCCCCGAGTGCAGCAGGATGTCGCGGTAGGGTGAGGAGCCGGGGTCGTGGCCGACTTGGGCGGTTAGGCGGTTCGGCGGTTGGGCGGTTAGGAGTGCCGCCAGTCCGATTGCCGTTCGAACCGCCAAACCGCCAAACCGCCAAACCGCTCGTCTCATCAGTCAGTCTCCCTTAGGTCGCGTCCCGTCATTTCCTTCGGCGGTTCAATCCCCAGCAACTGCAAGATCGTCGGCCCGACGTCACGAAGCGAGCCACCGGTTCGCAAATGCCGGGTTGGGGCACCGTCCCCCACGATGACCAATGGAACGGGGTTCGTGGTGTGCGCCGTATGCGGGCCACCGGTGGCAGGATCGATCATCAGCTCACAGTTGCCGTGATCCGCGGTTACCAGGACGGTGGCCTCGGCCTTCTCCGCAGTGGTCAGCACGCGCGCGAGACAACTGTCGACGGTTTCCACCGCCTTAACCGCCGCCGCCAGAACCCCCGAATGCCCGACCATGTCGCCGTTGGCGTAGTTGCACAGAATGAAATCGTGCTGCTTTTGCGCAATCGCCTTGCACAAGACGTCGGTCACACCGGGAGCGCTCATCTCCGGCATCAAGTCGTAGGTGGCGACTTTCTGCGACGGTACGAGCAAGCGCTCCTCGCCCTTGTATGGTGGCTCATAGCCGCCGTTAAAAAAGTACGTGACGTGCGCGTACTTTTCCGTCTCCGCGGTGCGGAACATCGTCTTGCCGTGGTTCGAGAGCACTTCCGCGACGATGCGTGACAGCACCATCGGCTCAAAGGCGGCGGGGAAGGGCAGCGTCTCGTCGTAGCGCGTCATGGTGACGAGCCGCACGGCAGGCCTGCCTTTCACCTCGAATCCGTCGAAGTCGGGAGCCGCGAGCGCGCGCACGATCTGGCGCATGCGGTCGGCGCGGTAGTTGAAACAGAAGATGCCGTCGCCGCCCTTGATCAGTGGCGCGCCGCTGATGACGCGCGGTTTGACGAACTCGTCGGTTTCGCCAGCGGCGTAGGCCTGTTTGATCGCCGTACTCGGGTCTCCGACCTGCGCGCCGATGCCTTTTACCATCGCATCGTAGGCGAGTTTCGTCCTGTCCCAGCGCTTATCGCGATCCATCGCGTAGTAGCGCCCGATTATCGTGGAAATCTGGGCTTGGGGCCTGGGGCTTGGGGGGACTGCCCCAGGCCCTGAGCCCGAGGCCCCGATTCGCTCCATCAACTCTTCCATAAATGCGAGCCCCGATTGCGGCGGCGTGTCCCGACCATCGAGCCATGCATGAATGGCGACAGGGAGCCCGGCGTTGCGGCCGAGTTTGACTGCAGCGAGTAGGTGCTTATCCAGGGCATGCACGCCGCCGGTCCCGATCAGTCCCATCACGTGCAGCGTGCCGTCGTGCCGACGTGTCTGCTCGCACAGTTCGAGGAGCGCCGGAATCTTGAAGAACTCCCCGGTCTCGATCGACTGGGATATCCGGACGATGTCTTGAGGCACGACTCGACCCGCGCCGAGATTCAGATGCCCCACTTCACTATTGCCGATTTGTCCGTCGGGAAGGCCAACCGGGAGGCCGGAGGCCTCCAGCAGGGTGCGCGATGCGCGCTCCCACAACGTGTGCCACACGGGAGTCTCCCCGAGCTCGATCGCGTTGCCCTCGCGGCCAGGGCGGAAGCCCCAACCGTCGAGCACGACGAGGACCACCGGGGTGCGCGTGTTACGGCTCATTGTCATATTGAAGGGGATGCAAGTTAGCCAGATCGTTCCATCGCTACTAGCGGTTCTGAGCCTTGCGACGTCGCAGGCCCCTCCCGTGGCGTCCCAGGGCGGAAACCGTTATCGCGTCAGCGTCGATAATGCCTGGTTCTATCAAGACGTCGCGGGCCGTCGCATCGCGCGGCTCGCGCGTGGCGCCATCTTGCCTGGCGGCGCAACTCGCAACGACTGGATGCAGGTCTTGCTGGAAGGCTGGATCTTCTCCACGTCCCTCGGCCCGAGCGATCGGCCCGACTTCGACCTACTGGTGACCCGCTCGCCCAACGAAAACCTCCGCGCCGCGCCGGCGGGACCGTTGGTCGCCGAGCTCTCGCAGGGATTCGGACTCAAGCGCGCGTCGGCCGACAGCAGCGGCCGGTGGGTGCATGTGACACGTATCGGCTGGGTGCAGCGCAGCGCGCTCACACCCGTCGCCGATATTGTGGCCACGCGGACCGTGGACTCGAGCGGCAGCGCCCCCGATACCAGCCGGGGTCGCCCAACCCCGGCGCCACGCGCCAGAGGCGACAGCGTGCGTGTGGACTCAACCCGCGCCCAGCCCACACGCATGACAACTCTCTATCGCGCACCGGACGGACCGGAGGCCGGCACCGTGGCGACCGACACGCCGCTCCGGGTCCTGAGCCGCAACGGCGAGTGGACCCGCGTGCAGTTCGAGGGCTGGGTCAAAGGAGGCGATCTCCAGGCCGCGCCCGCCGGCGTGCTGGTGGGGGTCACGGCCGCCGAGCTGCGCGCCGAGCCGCAGCGCTACGCGGGGCAGGTGCTTCGCTGGAACCTCGAGTTCATTGCGATCCAAAAAGCCGACGAACTGCGGCCCGACCTCCCCAGTGGCTCGACATATGTGCTCGCGCGCGGACCGCTACCTGAGCGGGGCTTCGTGTATATCGTCGTTCCTGATATCGCCCTGCCCGCATTCCGCGCGCTCACGCCACTCGTCGCCATGACGATTACGGCCCGGGTGCGAAACGGCCGCAGCCGGTATCTCGGCAACCCGGTCGTGGACCTGATTTCGCTGGAGGGAGGCATCACGCCGTGAACGACGTACTGAACGAGCGCATCCGGCGCAAGCTCGACATCATGCCGGACGAGCAGGCCTACCAGGTACTCGATTACATCGAATTCCTCGAGTCGAAATACTCGCAACGTGCGGCCGGGGCCCCCGCGTTCCAGAAAGTCGCCGAGACGCTGGAAGACACCATGCGCGCCGGGCGCGTCCCGGTCACCATCATTCGGGGAACGATGGATGCCGTCGGCAAAGCGGGCAGGTTCTTCGAGGGGCTGGCTGCGGCGGGGAAAGCCGCGGTGGAAGAGGCGAAGAAGCAAGCCGCGACGCCCACTCCTGAAAAACAGGTTGAGGAAACCAAGCCGCCCCAGTAACTTCCGAGATGGGAACCTTCCGACCCGACGTCGCCCTCACCTTTGACGACGTCCTGCTCGTGCCCCGTCACTCGACGGTGCATCCTCGCAACGTCGCCGTCGCCAGCCGCTTCACTCGCGCCATTCCACTCAACATCCCGATCGTCTCCGCCGCGATGGATACCGTCACCGAGGCGGAGATGGCGATGGCCATGGCGCGTCTGGGCGGCATCGGGGTGATTCACAAGAACATGCCGATCGACCGTCAGGCGGCCGAGGTGGACCGGGTCAAGCGCAGCGAATCGGGAATGATCATGAACCCGATCACGTTGGGACCGGATCGCCCGCTGCGCGAAGCCCAGCAGCTGATGATGCGATTCAAGATCTCAGGCGTGCCAATCGTCGACGGGGCGGGAAAACTCGTCGGCATCATCACGAATCGCGATTTGCAGTTCGAGCGCGAGCTCGACCGGCCGATACGCGACGTGATGACCAAAGACAAGCTCGTGACGGCGCCGGTGGGTACGACCCTGGACGAAGCTGAACGCATTCTCGCCAAGCATCGCATCGAGAAACTGCCGGTCGTGGACAAGCAGGGGTTGTTGAAGGGCCTCATCACGATCAAGGACATCTTCAAGCGGCGCCAATACCCCGACGCCAACAAGGACCAGCACGGCCGTCTGCGGGTCGCTGCGGCGGTCGGCGGAACCCCGGACGCGCGGGCGCGTGCTCAGGCGCTGCTCGACGCGGGGTGCGACGTAATCGTCGTAGACTCGGCGCATGGCCATAGCCAGGGCGTGCTCGACACCGTGGCCTGTTTGCGCGACGCCTTCCCCGACGCGCAGCTCGTCGCCGGCAACGTGGCGACCGAGTCGGGCGCCCGCGACCTCGCCGAGCGCGGCGTCGATGCGATCAAGGTCGGTGTGGGACCGGGGTCGATCTGCACGACCCGCGTCGTGACCGGGATCGGCGTTCCGCAGATCACCGCTATCGTGGACGCGGTGCGGGGGGCGGGAGACATCCCCGTGATCGCGGACGGCGGCATCAAGTACTCCGGTGACGCCGTGAAAGCGCTCGCCGCCGGCGCCGAGAGCGTCATGATGGGATCGATGCTGGCGGGGACCGAAGAGAGTCCGGGCGAATCGTTCCTGCTCGAAGGACGCCGGTTCAAGGTGATCCGCGGCATGGGCAGCCTCTCCGCAATGGAGGAGGGGTCGGCCGACCGCTATTTCCAGGAGGGGGAGGTGTCGCTGCAGAAGCTCGTTCCAGAGGGGATCGAAGGGCGCGTCCCGTATCGGGGACCCGTCGCCGACGTGGTTTTCCAAATGGTCGGCGGGTTGCGGAGCGGAATGGGGTATTGCGGTGTCTGCGACATCGCCGCCCTGCGAACGGAAACGGAGTTCATCCGCATCACGACCGCGGGCCTGCGAGAGTCCCATCCCCACGACGTCGTCGTCACGAGGGAAGCGCCCAACTACAGTCTCTAACGTCAGCCTCTATTGACAGATCGCTGGCCCCGGCGAACCTTGGGGCGGTCTGCACCGTCGATTCGTCACTCCTCTAAACGGAGTCCCGCATGAGTTTGTGGGCTACCAAATCGATCGCGACGCTCCGCGCCGAGGCCAATGAGGCGGGCGAGCACCAGCTGAAACGGGCGCTCACGCCGCTCAACTTGATCACGCTCGGCATCGGCGCCATCATCGGCGCCGGCATCTTCGTCCTGACGGGCCAGGCCGCGGCGCTGCACGCCGGACCCGCTGTGCCGATCTCGATGGCGCTCGTCGGCATCGCCTGCGCCTTCGCGGGACTCTGTTATGCGGAGATGGCGTCGGCAGTCCCGGTCGCCGGCAGCGCGTACACCTACTCGTATGCCACGATGGGCGAGTTCGTCGCCTGGATCATCGGGTGGGATCTCGTGCTCGAATACGCGGCCGGTGCGGCGACGGTCGGCGTCGGCTGGTCAGGCCACTTCGTCTCGCTGCTCAGCAACTTCGGCATCACGATCCCCCCGCATCTCGCGGCATCACCGACTCAATGGTGCACCGCCATTCAGGTGCAACAGTCGGTCGCAGGGTGCGCGCACTCCGGTCTCAACTTCACCGGCGCGTGGCTCAATCTCCCGGCAGTCTTCATCGTCGTCCTGATGTCCACCATCCTGGTGATCGGCATCAAGGAGTCGGCGAGCGTCAATAACCTCATCGTAATCCTCAAAGTCACGATCATCCTCCTGATCGTCGCCGTGGGCCTCGGACACATCAATCCCGCGAACTACAAGCCGTTCATCGTGCCGAACGCGGGCGAGTGGGGCACGTACGGAATCTCCGGCGTGCTGCGGGGCGCCGGACTCGTCTTCTTTGCCTACATCGGATTCGACGCCGTATCCACGGCGGCGCAGGAAGCGCGCAATCCGCAAAAAGATATGCCGATCGGCATCCTGGGGTCCCTCGCGATCTGTACGATTCTTTACATCGTCGTGTCGGCCATTCTGGTCGGGATGGTGCCGTACAGCGAATTGAACCTGCCGGCGCCCGTCGCGTACGCGATGGAAAAGGTCGGGGCGCCGCACTGGGTCCGGATTTCGATCGACGTCGGCGCGGTGCTCGGGCTCGCGTCCGTGATTCTCGTGATGCTCCTCGGCCAGTCGCGCGTGTTCTATTCGATGTCGCGCGACGGCCTGCTTGGGAAATGGGCGGGCGCCGTGCATCCGCGCTACCGCACGCCATACCTCTCGACGATTTTCACCGGCATCGCGGTCAGCTTCGCCACCGGGCTCTTGCCGCTCCAGCTGCTGGGCCAGCTCGTCAACATCGGAACGTTGCTCGCGTTCGTGCTCGTCTGCGCCGGTGTGTGGGTGCTGCGGAAAAAGCGCCCGGACCTCGACCGGCCCTTCCGCACGCCCTGGGTCCCGGTCGTGCCGATCCTGGGGGTCGTCTGCTGCCTGGGCCTGATGGCCACATTGCCGGGTGACACCTGGATCCGGCTGATCGTCTGGCTCTTCATCGGCTTCGCGATCTACTTCGGGTATAGCCGCAAGCACAGCCGCCTGCAGCGCGAGCTGGCAGGCGGTGCGGGCGGGCCCCCGCCGAGCATGGGTGGTGGTGGTGGGGGGGGGCCGCGAGGCCAGCCGCCGCGCCGGTAACACCCTGAGCAGCACCGGCGCCGACCGAAAACACGACCAAAGGAGCTAGATCGGCGCCGGGCACGAGGCGATTATCTTCCCCGGAATGAACCCGAACGGCCTTCCCGTCCCGCCCGCTCGTGCCGAGGCGGCTCGCGACGTGGCCGCGGTGCTCACCAGCGCCCGGCACGTGGCGCTGACGACGCACGTCAACGCCGACGGCGACGGCGTGGGCAGCGAGATCGGGTTGTGGCACCTGCTGCGTGCCCGCGGCGTCTCCGTCACCATCGCGAATCCCACCCGCATCCCTGAGCGCTTCAATTTCCTGATCCCCGAGGGTGCCGATGCGAGCGCGCATGCCGTGCGTGAGATCGAGCGTGCCGACGTCGTTGCCTCGCTGGATATCGGCGACATCAGCCGCCTGGGGGAGCTGGCCGCCGTCATTCGCAAACGCGAGCCGCCGTTAGTCTGCATCGATCATCACGTCGGTCCGGTGAAGCTCCCGGCGGGTCCGTGTCTCATCGCCCCGGAGGCCACGGCAACCGCGGAGCTCGTGTTTGATCTCGCGAGCGTGGCGGGATGGCTGCTGACGCCTGAAGTCGCGCAGGCGCTGTACGTTGGCCTGCTCACCGATACGGGAGGATTCCGTTTCTCCAATACGACGGCCCGCGCTCTGCGCGTCGCCGCGGCGCTGCTCGAGAAGGGTGTCGATCCCGAGTCGATCTACGCGTCGGTCTATGCCAGCGCGCCCGAAGGCCGCGTGCGGCTGCTCGCCGAGGTGCTGCAGACGCTGGTCGTGGAACCGGAGGTCGGCCTGGCCTGGGTCAGCGTGCCGGCGGACGCGCTGCGCCGCCACGAAGTGACCGCGGACGATCTCGACGGGATTGTCGAGTTTCCGCGATCGATTGCCGGCGTGCGCATGGCGCTGTTGTTCCGGCACATCGGCAGCGGTCGCATCAAAGTGTCGTTCCGGTCGATGGGCGAGGTGGATGTCGCGGCCTTGGCGCATCAATTCGGCGGCGGCGGTCATCATCGCGCGGCGGGCGCGTCGTTGCCCGGTACGATGGCGGAAGTGGAAGAGAAAGTCCTCGGCGCCGCACGAACGTTCCTTGAAAACGGCCAATCGAAGTGAGCGAGTCGGCAATCAAAGCGAGCGTCGAACGGGCGCTGGGCGACATTACCAACGCGCGCCTGGGCCGCGATATCGTAACCGCCGGCATGGTGAAGGACGTTGCGGTCGATGCGGCGGGCGCGGTCACGTTCACGTTCGTACTCACGCGCGAGGATCCGGGGTCGCTCGCGCGCCAGGCGCGTAAAGCGGTCGAAGGCGTCTCCGGGGTGACCGCCGTGAAAATGAACGTGGTGGATTCGGCCGATGCTGGCGCGCAATCGGCCGGACGGCCGTCAGGCCGTCCGGCCGCCGCCCCGGCTCCGCCAGCCCCACGCACTCCAGATGAGCTTCCCGCGCTTGGCAAGGTGCTGGCGATCTCGAGCGGCAAGGGCGGCGTCGGGAAGTCCACGGTATCCGCGAATCTCGCGGCGGCACTCGCGCGGGACGGGCAGCGAGTCGGGTTGATGGATGCGGACATCTACGGCCCGAACATTCCGCGCATGTTCGGCCGCAACGAGAAGCCCGAGGTTCAGGGCGGCAAGATCCAGCCGCTCGAAGCGCACGGTGTGAAGCTGATGTCACTCGGCTTCATCGTGGAGCGCGACGCGCCCGCGATCTGGCGCGGTCCCATCATCATGAAGATCATCACGCAGTTCATGCACGACGTCGCGTGGGGCGAGCTGGACTACTTTCTCGTCGACCTGCCGCCGGGTACCGGCGACGCGCAGCTCTCGCTCACGCAGATCGTGCGCCTCCACGGCGCGCTGATCGTCACGACGCCGCAGGAGATGGCCGTCGGTGATTCGTTGCGTGGCGCCAAGATGTTCGAGAGGGTCGGCGTCGGCATCGTCGGCATCGTCGAAAACATGAGCTACTTCGTCTGCCCCGATTGCCACGCACGGTCGGAGATCTTCCTCGCGGGCGGGGGCAGCCGCCTGGCCGCCGAGCTGGGCGTACCGCTGCTGGGGCAGATTCCATTACAGGCCGGTATGGCGGAGCTCGCCGATCGGGGCGAGCCCATTGTCGTAAGTCAGCCCGATTCGCCCGCGGGCATGGCGTTGCGCGAGTTGGCCCGGACCGTCACGACCCGCACCGCGGGTTTGGTCCCGGCGCTTCCGATTACCGCCGCACCGCGCTGACGTGCTGGCACTAGCGGTGGTTGTGTTGGCACTGCAGAGCGCGCCCCCCCCGCCCGCCCCGCCCGCCCCGCCCGCCCCGATCGCTGTTCCCGTTTCCCACGGGGCGTTGCAGGCCGGCCTGGATACGTTATACGCCGGCGATTTTGAGGTTGCCGCCGCGTACTTCGCCGACCTGGCCGCGCGCGCACCGGCCGATCCCGCGCCCGTCGTCTTCCAGGCGGGCGCCTACATCTGGTGGGCATCGGCAAAGGATTCCGCCGACTTCGCGCTGCAGCGCATCGACTCGCTGCTCGGCGTGGCGCTGGTACGAGCCGGCGCCGCCGCCACCGGCCCCGAGCGCGATTTTTGGCGGGCCACGGCGCTGGGCTACCGCGCTCGCCAGCGCGAAGAGCATGGCCACGCGTTCGGCGCGGCGAAAGACGCGAAAGCGATGCGCGACATCTATCGCCGGCTGCTGGCGGCCGATTCCTCGTGCGCGGACTGCTACCTCGGTCTCGGGGTCTATGAATACGGGCTGGCGCGTGCGAGCGCGCTGGCGCGGCTGTTCGCGCGTCTCATCGGACTGGGCAGCGGCAACGCCGAACGCGGCATCCGCTACATGCGGCGGGCCGCGCACGACGGTGATCTGGC
>WNFU01001300.1_pt1 | contig 35008 bp, 33 predicted proteins | sample 5400121 | NCBI WGS metagenome assembly WNFU01 (sample SAMN13153360, study PRJNA577476) | soil metagenome | isolation source: 100 cm soil or saprolite under grassland replicate 1 | place: USA:California | collected 2016-06-15
CTGCAAACGCTTGTCGCGCCTGATGCGCGCGTCACCGTCACGTCCAACGCGCGCGACCGATGGCGCTCGCTTTTCGCAGGCGCGCTCGCCGGCTGCGCTGCCACCGTGCTCGCATGGTTCGTCACGACCGCGGTGCTCGACTGGCGCGAGCACGAGGACATCGCACAGCAGGCGGTCGCGGCACACGTGCGTGCCACACTCGGTGCGCATCTCGTCGACGTCGCTTCGTCGGACCAGCATCGCGTGAAGCCGTGGCTTTCCGCGCGGCTCGACTATTCGCCGCCTGTTCAGGACCTCGCCGACGAAGGGTTCACGCTCGTCGGCGGCCGGCTCGACACGCTGGCGCAGCGTCCGGTCGCCACACTCGTCTACCGCTATCGCGAGCACGTGATCGACGTCTTCGTGCGTCCGGCGACCTCGCAGAACGCATCGGCGCCGCGGATGCTGCGCGGGTTCAACGTCGCGTACGCGCGCGGTGCCGGGATGGATTGGACCGCGGTATCCGACGCGCGCGCCGAGGTGCTGTCGTCGTTCGTCGCGCGCCTCGCGGCTCAACCGAACGGCGCTACGCCTTGATGATCGGGACGTTGCACGCGTCTCGTCGCGTGCGATGTCGAAATCTCCTCGCGACGAGCGCGAAAAGATCATCCCTGGGGCTGGTATGCTAACGGTGACGTGCCGCCCTCGACACCGCGACAACCCACCGGAGAACAAAGCATGGCCCGCGGGCCGGATGACAGCCCCGAGTCGGACGAACGCATCCGTCAAACCGCCGACGCGATCTACCGCGCCGAGTCGCGCCGCGTCTTCGCGACGCTGATCCGCCTGCTCGGTGATTTCGATCTCGCCGAGGAGGCGCTGCACGACGGGTTCCGCGCGGCGCTCGAGCAATGGCCGCGCGACGGTGTGCCTGCGAATCCGCGCGCCTGGCTCGTGTCGGCGGGCCGCTTCAAGGCGATCGACGGCATTCGCCGGCGCTCGCGGTTCGACGCCCTCGACGATTTCGCTGAGCAGGTCGAAGGGATCGCCGACGACAGCACGCCGAACTGGGACCACGAGGGCATCGAGGACGATCGGCTGCGCCTGATCTTCACCTGCTGCCATCCGGCGCTCGCGCCCGATGCGCAGGTCGCGCTCACGCTGCGCGAAGTGTGCGGGCTTACCACCGAAGAGATCGCGCAGGCGTTTCTCAGCGCCGCACCCACGCTGGCGCAGCGCATCGTGCGCGCGAAAGCGAAGATACGCGACGCGCGCATCCCCTATCAGGTGCCGGCGCCCGACGAGTTGCCGCAGCGGCTCGACAGCGTGCTGCGCGTGGTTTACCTCGTCTTCAACGAGGGCTACTCGGCATCGTCGGGCGCATCGCTGACGCGGGTCGATCTGTCCGCCGAGGCGATCCGTCTGGCGCGGCTGCTGGTCGAATTGCTGCCGGAGCCGGAGGTGACGGGCCTGCTCGCGCTGATGCTGTTGCACGAATCGCGGCGCGCGGCGCGTACGTCGGAATCAGGCGAGCTGATCCTGCTGAACGATCAGGACCGCTCGCTCTGGGACCACGCGCAAATCGCGGAAGGCTCGGCGCTGGTGGAACGAGCGCTTGCATCGCGCCGTTTCGGCCCGTACACGATCCAGGCCGCGATCGCGGCGGTGCACGCCAATGCGGCAAGCGCCGATGCGACCGACTGGCATCAGATCGTCGGGCTCTACGATGTCCTGTTGCGCGTCGATCCCTCGCCGGTGGTGGAATTGAACCGCGCGGTGGCGGTGGCGATGCGCGACGGCCCGTCGGCCGGTCTCGCGCTGATCGAGGCGATACTCGCGCGCGGCGATCTGCAGGATTACCACCTCGCGCACGCCGCGCAAGCCGACATGTGCCGCCGTCTGGGCAAAACCGATCAAGCGCGTACCGCCTACACGCGCGCACTCGCATTGGCGAGGCAGGGACCGGAGCGACGGTTTCTGGAGCGACGACTGGCGCAACTGCGCAGTTGAAACAGCAAAACGCAACGGAGAGCGCCGTGAAATTTCTTTGCCTGATCTGCGCCGAAAAATTGATGGAGCAAATGGCGGACGCCGATGCGGACAAGCACTACGAGGAGTACTCGGAGTTCACTCGGGCTGTCCGTGCAAGCGGTCACCTTGTCGGGGCCAATCGCCTGCTGCCGCCTCATACAGCGGCCACGGTGCGCGTTCGCGCCGGCAAACTGACCGTTACCGATAGGCCGTACGCCGAAACGAAGGAGCAACTCGGCGGCTATTACGTCATCGAGGCCAGGGATCTGAACGAGGCGATCCAGGTCGCGTCGAAGATCCCCGGGGCACGGATCGGATGCGTCGAGGTCCGGCCGATCGCCGAGGACGCACGCACGCTGCACGTGCTGGGCTCTGCCGCCTAATACGCCACGCAGTAACCGGTGCGGCGGGGCTTGACACATTCATAACTGGCGGGTTATTAATATGCCATGCGCGCCACGCCGAACGAACTCTTCAAGACCTTGGCCGATCCGACCCGCCGGGCGATCTTCGAGCGGCTGAGCCGCGACGGCGAACAAACCGTGCGGGCGCTGACCGACCGCGCCGGAGTCTCGCAACCCGCGGTCTCCAAGCACCTGGGCGTTCTGAAAGTCGCAGGCCTGGTCCGCGACCGGCGCGCGGGGCGCGAGACCCACTACAGCGCCCAGCCGCAAGCTCTGGCGCCGCTGATCGACTGGATGTGCCTGTACGGTGCCTTCTGGCGCGAGCGATTCGATCGCCTCGAAACCCTATTGAACAGGATGGACCAATGAACAAACCCACCACCGAAACGCGTTCGCTCGTCGTCGAACGGCAGATGCCGCATCCGCCGGAAAAGGTCTGGCGCGCTCTCACTCAAGGCCCGCTGATCGAGCAGTGGTTGATGAAAAACGACTTCCAACCGGTCGTGGGCCACAAGTTCACCTTCCGTGCCGAACCCATGCCGCATTGGAACGGGGTAACCGACTGCCAAGTATTGGTTGTCCAGCCGAATGAACGGCTCTCCTATAGCTGGAACGCTTCGGGCGAAGAGGCGGCGACGGGGATAAAGACCGTCGTGACCTGGACGCTGACGCCGGTAAAGGGTGGCGTTCTCGTGCGCATGGAGCAGTCGGGCTTCCGACCCGAAGACGAGGCCAATTACCAGGGCGCGAACTATGGTTGGCAGCGGTTCATCGCTAGCCTGGAACGGGTCGTCGCAGAGCTGGATTGATTACGAGCCTTCGGCTGCGGCGGATCGAACACGACGGACACGTCCAGGGCGCAGGAGGACGTTTTCAACACGCGCTCTGCTCACCAGCCGAATCCCATCGGCCTGCACCGCGTCGAGATCACCGCTATCGACGGTCGACGAGTGCGGGTGCGCCATCTCAAAGCACTGGATGGGACGCTGACCATTGACGTCAAGCCGATGCTCAGCAGCCGACTTCAGCGAACGTTGAGCAACGGCCTGTTGCCGTGATCCTCATGACCGGAGCGTCGGGATACGTCGGAGGTGCGGCGCTTCGCCGACTCTTGAGCATGACCCATCCCGTCGCGGGCCTGGCGGGCGGATTTTCCGGCGTTCCGATTCGCTATGTTGCCTGTTCGCCCACCGACTATCTGCACAGGGCGTGGACGCAGATGCAGGATCCCTGGCCTCACGCCTTTGCCACCTTGTGCGCGTCCGTCTCACAAGGTCGCTACGCGCACGTGTAACCCGACATCGAAGCCCTCGTGGGTCGGCCCGCCGAAGGGTCGGAAGATTTCTTCCGGCGAACCTCCTGGCGTAGCCAAGAGCCACCGCAATACCATGGCAGAGCCCCACGCCGCGCCGAATCGCGTTCGTTCGGCTGAACGACGCGCGCCGCCGTCCGGTCTGTCGATTCGGAGCTCCCCCGTTCGACTAGTTGGTGAAGGCCCAGTGTCTTGAGGGCCGTCCGAAACGAGCGGGAGCTGCCAATGCGAGTCGTGATGAGTATTTTGCGGATGTTGCGTCGATGGAGCCAGGCGTTCGGCCCGTATGTGATGCTGGAAATCCTGCTGCCCGGTGGAACCCTAATCGCGCTGCTGCTTTTCCTCTACCGGCGCAGGTCGACCATGCTGATGCCCGCCTTCGCCACGCTCGGAGCCGGGCGATGGCCCGGATTCGTGTCGAATCCGGCGGTCTCGACGTCGAATTGGCGTGCCTCCGAACGACTATAGGGTGGAGAAACATCGATGAAACCGCGACTCGATGTGATACGCGTTGTACGCCGCTATGACGCGGCGCCGGCGCGCGTATTCGATGCGTGGCTCGATCCCGACATCGCGACCCGATGGTTGTTCGCGACGGCGTTGCATCCGCTCGCCCATGCCGACATCGATGGGCGGGTCGACGGCTCGTTCCGTTTCGTCGATCGGCGAAAGGGCGACATCGCGCAGTACACCGGCGAATACATCGAGATCGTCCCGAATCGGCGCCTGGTCTTCACGCTCTCGATGGACAAATATCTGCAGGCCGAGACTCGCGTAAGCGTCGACATCGCTCCGGTCACGAATGGATGCACGCTGACGTTGACCCATGAAAACGTGCCGCGGGACCGCGCCGAATACGTCGAGGGCCGCTGGATCGGCATCCTCTACGGGCTGGGCGTGACGCTCGATTCGGCATCCGCAATGTTCCACCACGATGAGGAGTGAGCCATGAAGTACCTGTGCCTTGTCTATCTCGACGAGAAAGCGCCGGAAACCGTTGCCGACAGCGAATGCAAGGCGTACAGCGACTCGCTTCGGACGAACGGGCGCATCGTCGCCGCCGAAGCGCTGCAACCGGTTCATACGGCAACAACCGTGCGCGTGCGCAACGGCCGTGTATCCGTGACCGATGGCCCTTTCGCCGAAACGAAAGAGCAGCTCGCCGGGTTTTATCTGATCGACGCCGCGGACCTGAACGAAGCGATCCAGGTCGCGTCGAAGATTCCGCCGGCGCGCTTGGGAAGCATCGAGGTACGCCCCGTCAGGGAGCTGTCGGTGTAAGCGCCGCCGCACGCTCAACCCCTTCGAGGAGATCGACATGCTCGGCAACAAGGATGCAGTTGCAAACATCGCCGTCAAGAACCTGGAAGCGGCACGCAAGTTTTACGAGGGCACGCTCGGCCTGAAGCCGATACACACCGAAGACGAGGAGCTGATTGTGTTCAAGAGCGGCAACACGACGTTGAATGTCTACCGGTCGCAATACGCCGGAACGAACAAGGCGACGGCCGTCACATGGACCGTCGGCGACGACGTTGAAGGCGTCGTGCGCGCGCTCAAGGCGGAGGGCGTCGCCTTCGAACATTACGACATGCCGAACATGACGCGCGCAGGCGACGTGCACATCTCCGGAGACATGAAGGTCGCATGGTTCAAGGATCCGGACGGCAACATCCTCAACGTCGTCAACCGATGAGCACCGCCGGAGAAACCATGGCCACCAAAATCTTCGTGAATCTGCCGGTAAGGAATCTCGACAGGTCCGTGCAGTTCTTCACCAAGCTTGGGTACAAGTTCAATGCCCAATTCACCGACGAAACGGCCACGTGCATGATCGTCGGCGACGACATCTTCGTCATGCTTCTCACGCACGAGAAGTTCAAGACATTCACGCCCAAGGCGATCTGCGACGCGACGAAGAGCACCGAAGTCCTCGTGTGCCTGTCGTGCGAAAGCCGTGACCAGGTCAACGACATGGTTCGCAACGCGGTCGCCGCCGGAGGAACGACCTACAAGGAGCCCGAGGACCACGGCTTCATGTATGGACATGGATACCAGGATCCCGACGGTCACATCTGGGAGCTCATCTACATGGAGCCGAGCGCGATCAAGCAGGGTCAGGGATCCTGACGCGAGCAGCCATCATCTGCTTCCGGTCAGCTTGCGGAACGCGCTCCAGTGCCGCACCGCTTCCTGCTGCAATCCTTGCGCCGCACACAGACGCGCCAGATTGAAATGGGCGTCCGCCAGATCGGGCACGACGTCGAGCGCCGCACGATAGCTGTCCGCCGCCTCCCTCGGTTGTTCCAGATCTTCCTGCAGGACGCCGAGATTGAAGAGCAGCGTCGCGTCGGCGCCGCAATGGTCGAGCCCCCCGCGATATACGGCCTGCGCTTCCGGCAACTGTCCGCGCTCGTGCAGCAGTCGTCCGAGGTTCACATAGGCGTCGCAATCGGCCGGGTCGATTTCGAGCGCGCGACGGTATGCCTCGCACGCCTCGTCCGGTCGCGTCGTTTCGAGTGCCAATGCGCGCTCGAACCATGGCGCGTTCGCAACGGCGTCGTCCGGCTGTGCCGGTGTGACGAACGCCAAACGCCCACCCGGCGTCGCGACCTCGAATTGCAGCAGGTACTGCCCGCTGTCCGGCCGCCATTGCGCGTGGCCTTCGCTGACGACCACCGCATCGCCCACCGCCTCGATCCGCAACCCGGCGAGCGGCACTTGCTCGGGCAATTGCGCGCGCAGCCGCCGCAGCGAGCGCAGAATCCGCGCTGGCGAGATCTTCGCTTCCGACAACGCCTGCGCGGCGCGCAGCACGACGAGATCGGGAAAGCTGAATCGATATTCGCGCCGCCGTCCACGCGCAGGCGTCACGAAGCCGGCTTCGATCAACCCCTGAACGACGGAGCGGGAAAGGCCGAGCAGCTTGCCGACTTCGCGCAGCGAATAGCCTTCAGTCACAGCTTGCGTTCATGTGAAGGCCCGTTCGACAGGCTGCTAGCGCTTGGCGGCCTTACGGCGGGTTTCCGGCTCCGAAGCGACCTTCTTCGGCGGCTTGCGCTGCGCGGCCGAAAGCTCCGCCGGCGCCGCTTCCGCCGCGGCGGGCTTGGCCGGTGCGCGCTTGCCTGCGGTCTTCTCGAGGCTCGCGCGCAGCGCTTCCATCAGGTCGATGACCTGAGCGCCCGTTTCCGGCACGCTGGGTGAAATGGCGATTTGCTCGCCCTCCACTTTCTTCTGGACCGCGGCCTCGATGCGCTTGCGCACGTCGTCCTCGTATTGGTTCGGGTCGAACTGCTTGGACGAAATCTGCGCGATCAACTGTTTTGCAAGCGCGAGCTCGGTGTCGCGCACCGGCGCCGCTTCGATGCCGACGTCCGCGATCGAGCGCACCTCCGGCGCGTACAGAAGCTGCTGCATCACGAGACCGCCCGGCACGGCGCGCAGTTGCACGATGTATTGCTTGCCCCTTGCCGCGTAGCGTCCCACCGCGGTCTGCCCTGTCTGACGCATGCTTTCGGCCAGCAACGCGTACGGCTTGGCGCCACCCTTGTCGGGGCCGAGAAAATACGCCTTGTCGTAATAGATCGGATCGATGCTCGCCGCGGGAACGAATTCGCTGATCTCGATCGTCTGCGTGCCCTTCTCCTCCAGCTCCTTCAATTCTTCCGCGGTGAACGTGACGTATTGGTCCTTGGCGAATTCGTAACCCTTCACCATGTCCGCGCGCTCGACGACGACGCCTTCGCGCGCACACAGGTACTGCTGCTTGAGCCGCGAGCCACATGCGCCGTGCAGCAGATTGAACGACACGCCTGCCTGCGCCTGCGTCGCCGCGTACAGCTTGACGGGGATCGAGACCATGCCGAACGTGACCGTGACCGAAGCCAATGCACGAGCCGCCATGACGCGCCTCTCGATGATCGGCGGAAGAACCGCCTGGGACGGGCATCGTGCCAAAATGTCGCGAAACCTTCAACCATTGCATGCGGAATGACGCATGGCACTCGAGCGGTATCGGCAAAAACGCGACTTTAAGGCGACACCCGAGCCGGAGGGGACGGTCGGCAAGCACCGTTCGGGCGGGCTCGCCTTCGTCATCCAGAAGCACGCGGCGACCCGGCTTCACTATGACTTCCGGCTCGAGCTCAACGGCGTGCTGCTGAGCTGGGCGGTTCCCAAGGGACCCAGCCTCGATCCGAACGACAAGCGGCTCGCCATGCACGTCGAGGATCACCCGCTCGAATACGGCGAGTTCGAGGGGGTCATTCCGCCTAAGCAATACGGGGCCGGAACGGTCATGGTCTGGGACCGCGGGACGTGGACGCCGAAGACGGACGCCGACGAAGCCTATGCCAAGGGTCGCCTGAAGTTCGAGCTCCACGGCGACAAGCTCAAGGGAGCGTGGAACCTGGTGCGCAGCCGCAGCGGCAAATATGGCGGCGACAACAGCTGGCTGCTGTTCAAGGAGTCCGACGCGTTCGCGCAGCTCGGCATGCAGGCACAGATCGTCGACGATCGCCCCGACAGCGTGGTTACCGGACGCAGCCTCGAGCAGATCGCCGCGCAAGCCGATCGCGTGTGGCATTCGAACCGATCGGTTGCCGACAATGTGAAGGGCGGCGCCATTCGCAAGCGCAAGTCGACGCCGACGACCGCGCTCGACGAGCTCAAAGGCGCGCGCAAGAGCGCCCTGCCCGACATGATCGAAGCGCAGCTCGCGACGCCGATGAAGTCGCCTCCGACCGGTGCCGCCTGGGTGCACGAAATCAAGCACGACGGCTACCGGATGTTGTGCCGCATGGCCGATGGCGAAGCGCGGATGGTGTCGCGCAACGCCAAGGACTGGACCGCCGATTTTCCGTCGCTCACACGCGCGCTTGCTCGCTTGCCGCTCGACTCGGCCTGGCTCGACGGAGAAGTCGTCGTCGTCGACGCCCACGGACGCAGCAGCTTCCAGGCGCTGCAGAACGCGTTGTCCGCGACGAGCACGGCATCCTTCACGTATTTCGCATTCGATCTCCTGTACCTGAATGGCGTCGATTTGCGCGGTGTCGCGCTCGACGAGCGCAAGCGGCTGCTGAAGGAGCTTCTTTCGACCGCGCCCGCAAGCTTGACGTACAGCGAGCATTTCAGCGCGCCCGGCGCAGCGTTCCTGCAGAACGTGAGCGCGCTCGGTCTCGAAGGCATGATCTCGAAGCGCGCGGACCTGCCCTATCGACCGGGGCGCGGACCGGCATGGCAGAAGATCAAATGCGCACGACGCCAGGAAATGGTGATCGGAGGATTCACCGACGCCGAGGGCTCTCGCGACGGATTCGGTGCGCTGCTGCTCGGCGTCTACGAGCCGGACGGGCGATTGAGCTACGCCGGCAAGGTAGGCACCGGCTTCAACGCGCAATCACTTGCGACGTTGAGCCGCTCGCTCGTTGCGATCGTGCAGCAGACGCCGTCATTCCACAATCCGCCCCACGGCGCAGAAGCGCGTCGCGCGCACTGGGTCGACCCCGTGCTGGTTGCGGAAGTCTCGTTCGCCGAATGGACGGCGGACGGCACGCTGCGCCATCCGTCGTTCCAGGGTCTGCGGCCCGACAAGCGCGCAACGGAAGTCGTTCGTGAGCGCGAGGCGCTCGCGCGCGATAGCGACGCGTCGGACGAACCGGCGCCGAAGACGCTGCCGCGTGCCGGAACGCGCAAGACGGACGACGGCAATGCGATCGCCGGCATAACGCTCAGCAATCCCGACAAGGTGCTCTATCCCGAAGCGAAGCTCACCAAGCGCGATCTCGCGCTGTATTACTCGGCGGTCGGCGAATGGATGCTGCCGCACATCCGCAGCCGTCCGTTGACGCTCGTTCGTTGTCCCGACGGCTGGGACAAGAAGTCGTTCTATCAGAAGAATGCCGACGGCGGAATTCACGAAGCGATCTCGCGCGTCGCGATCGACAATGGCGACGGCGGCCACTCGCTTTACATGATGGCCGAATCGGTGGCCGCCCTCGTTGCGCTTCTGCAGATGGGCGCGCTCGAGCTTCATCCGTGGGGGTCACAATCGAAAAAGCTGGGGTTCCCCGATCGCATCATTTTCGATCTGGATCCCGATGAGACGTTGCCGTGGGAGGACGTGAAGCAAGCGGTGCTGGTGCTCAGGACGTTGCTCGAGACCATAGGCCTTGCGCCGTTCCTCAAGACCACGGGCGGCAAAGGATTGCACATCGTGGTCCCGATCGAACCGACGGTGAGCTGGGAGCACGTGAAGGACTTCACCAAGGCGGTCGCGGAACTTCTGGAACGGACCTTTCCCGACCGTTTCACCGCCAAGCTGCTGAAGGTATCGCGTCACGGACGGATTTTCATCGACTACCTGCGCAATGCGGAGGGTGCAACCGCGGTGGCGGCCTATTCGCTGCGAGCCAAAGCCAACGCGCCGGTTTCGATACCGATCGGCTGGGACGAATTGGCGAACGACGTGCGCTTCGCGCATTTCAACGCGCGAAACGTTGCGAAACGATTGGCGAGGCTCGGGAACGATCCGTGGGAAAACCTTGTCCAGAGCGAACGATCGTTGACGGCCGCCGTCATCGCGAAGGTGGGCTACACGCCGCGTTGATCGGCTCTGCTGACCGCTGAGCGCACGTCGGTCGTGTCGAATGCAGGAGAAGCGCCATGCTGTTGTTGACCGGAACGAGCGGCTACTCCTACAAGGAATGGGTCGGCCCCTTCTATCCCGACAAGCTTCCCGCGAGCGAGATGCTGCGCTACTACGCGGGGCGCTTTTCGACGGTGGAAATCAACAATACGTTCTACCGCATGCCGGCGGAGTCGATGCTCGCTCAATGGTTGGAGCAGGTGCCCGATCATTTCACCTTCACGCTGAAGGCTCCGCGGCGCATCACGCACGACAGTCGCTTGCGCGAATGCGAACCGAATGTCGCCGAATTCCTGCGCCGTGCGAGCACGCTCGGAAACAGGCTCGGCGTTGTCCTCTTTCAGCTGCCGCCGTATCTGAAAAAGGATATTCCACGGTTGCAGGACTTTCTCGCCCTGCTACCGCCCGGCACGCGGGCGGCGTTCGAATTTCGCAACGAGTCGTGGCAAGACGACGAAGTCTACGAGACGCTGAAAAATCGCGACGCGATCCTCTGCGTGACCGACACCGACGAGGGCGATACGCCGTTCGTGGTGACGTCGGATTGGGGCTACGTCCGTCTGCGCAGGACGCATTACAACGACGACGAGCTCGCCGTGTGGGCCGCGCGGATCGCCGACGCACCGGTCCACAAGACCTACGTCTACTTCATGCATGAAGACGAGGCGCTGGGAACGCGGTTTGCGCAACGCCTCAATGACGTGTGGGCGGCACGCAAATGAAGAGTTCGCGACGATCGCGAACAGATCATATGTCCTGATCGGGATTGGACCTGACAAACAATGTCCGATGAAATCGAAATGCGTCCACTCAACGACCGAGTTCGACCCATTGCTGCCGGACAGCCGTGCTTCACGAACGACAGCAATGCCGCGATACCGGCCATTTAGCCACGGCTCATCAATGGGTGCGTTCGGCCACAACCCGCCGTAGCGCCTCGTCCTCCGAAGCCGACGCTCAACAGCAACGCCGGACCACCGCACCGCATCTCCCCCATCTGCCCGTCGGCCAACCCGTGATAACGTAATCAAGTGGCGCTCGATAGGGATTGGAACTCCTATCGTCGGCGAGAACCCGCAGTCAGGAGGAAACCATGCCGAAGATTCGAGCGGGCAACATCACGATGAATTACGACCAGCAGGGGAGCGGTGAGCCCCTGGTGCTCATCCCATACCTGGCGGCCGATTACGCGTGTTACGCGTTCCAGGTCGCGGACTATTCGAAGCACTTCACCTGCATCTCTGTCGATCTGCGCGGGACCGGAGAGTCGGATAAGCCGACCGGCGTCTACTCGACGGAGATGTTCGCCGACGACGTCGCCGCACTCATGCAGGCGATTGGAATAGACAAGGCGCACGTCAGCGGGCTCTCGCTCGGGGCAGCCACCGGCATCTGGCTCGCTGCGAAGTATCCGAACCGCGTCAAGTCACTTTCGCTGCACAGCGGCTGGCCCACGAGCGATGCCTATCTCAAGACCGTCGTACGGGGCTGGCAGGTAATGGCCAGGGCGCTGAACAGCGTGCCGGAGATGGTGATCCAAGGGATCTTCCCGTGGTGCTTCACACCCGAGTTGTATGCGCAGAAACCGGACTACATCCAAAGCTTGTCCGACTTCGTGCGCGGCCGCCCCAAGCAGCCGGTCGACGCCTTCATCCAGGAGTCCGATGCAGTGATAGCCCACGACGCGGAGGCGCAGCTCGGCAGGATCGGCGCTCCGACGCAAATCACCTTCGGCCGCTACGACTTGGTGACCGGACACTTCGCCGACCGGCTGACGAACGGCGTCAAGAGTTCCGAGCTGTACATCTTCGAAGACTGCTCGCACGCACCACTGTACGAGAACGTGGCAGCGTTCAACGAGAAAACGCTGGCATTCTTGACGAAGCACACAGACTGAACGGCATCGGACGCGTCTCGCACCGCGTAGCCTCGTTTGAATGGCCGCTCTTGAGAACGTCGATCGGCTGGTCAGGGTCAACTGCCGGCGTTGAAACAAATCGATCGAGTGGCGGTTCAATGGCGCGCAACTGCCATTCGGGCGTGAAGGGTCAGTGTCGGTCATCGAGCCGCCGCTCACCGCCGCGAAGTGAAGGACCGTACCCGTTAAGGGTTGTGCGATGCCTGCCCTCAAGCGCAGGTGTGCGAGGGCGTGACGAAGCCGCGCGGGCAGGCGTCGTACAAGCCTCGATGGAGGAAACCGCGGCATGCCCCGGTGCGGTCCGGGGAGGCTAAACCGCTATGGGGATTCGATGGTTCGCAGTCCGTTCGGATGCGGTGATCGGGTCGGCCGACCGGAGGCTGCCATCGCGCTGATGTTTGAAGGCGAGAGTGCGAGCGTGGATTCTGGGATGACGCAACGGGCGAGAAGCGACGCTTCGGCAGCGAAAGGCAAAGCCGTCCGCTTTCGGTGATCGTCGACGAAGAGCGGACGCACCGAAGCAACCGATGCCGGTGATCATGCTGCAACTCGCAAGGTGGGCGGCGCGCGGATCGGTTGGCCGCGGGCGAAGGTCTCGACGATGATCATGGCGGCACCGCAATGCGGGCAGACGAAGGTGGGCTGGACGTTGGTTACAGTGGCCTCGGCCGGCTGCAGTTCGTCCGCGGCGGGAACGACGTGCAGCAGTTCGCGCACCTTTGCGAGATTCTCCCGGCGTGCGCCATTGGCGAGCAATCCATAGTGGCGAATGCGATGAAAGCCGCCGGGTAGAACGTGCAACAGGAAGCGACGCATGAATTCGTCGGCAGCGAGCGTCATGGTCTTGTGGCGCGTCTTGCCCTTGGCCCGGTAGTCCTTCCAACGGAAGGTGACACCGCGTTCGTCGAGCGCGAGCAGCCGCTGATTCGAGATCGCCACGCGGTGCGTGTAGCGCGACAGATAGGCGAGCACCGCCGCGGGGCCAGCGAACGGGCGCTTGGCATAGACGACCCATTCGCACGTGCGCAGCGGTACGAGCCAGTCGGCGAAGGCCCGCGCATCGACGAGCGCGGTGTACTCGCCGAAGAACTGCAGCCGACCGGCGCGATGCGCTTGATCGAGTTGTTCGAGGAAGCGGCGTCGGAACAGCCGCGAGAGTACGCGCACGGAGAGAAAGAAGCCTGGCTTACAGGCAACCCAGCGCTCGCCGTCGAGGGCGAGGCCACCGCCCGCGACGATGCCGTGCACGTGCGGATGGTGCGTCAGCGCCGAGCCCCAGGTGTGCAAGACCAGGGTCGCACCGATCTGTGCGCCGAGATGTTTCGGCTCGGCAGCGATAGTGCGCAGCGTCTCCGCAGCGACCTCGAACAGCAGGTCGTAGAGCACTGCCTTGTTGTAGTAGGCGATGGCGCTGATCGGCGCCGGCAAAGTGAATACGACATGGTAATAGTCCAGCGGCAGGAGGTCGGCCTGCCGGGCCTCGAGCCAGCGCTTGGCGGCACTGGCCTGGCACTTTGGGCAATGCCGGTTGCGGCAGGAGTTGTAGGCGATCTGCACCTGCGCGCAGGCGTCGCAGCGCAGTAGGTGTCCCCCCAGCGCCGCGCTGCGGCACTGCTCGATGGCGGACATCACCTTGAGCTGACCGAGGCTCAAGTGACCGTGCTGCGTTTGCCGCCAAGCCGACCCATGGGCGCGGAAGATCTCCGCGACCTCCAGGGCGGGGTGCCCCATGCGTAGGCGCTACGCGGTTGGCAAGCGCTCCAGCGGACTGATCACTTCGCGCAGCAGGTCGGTAGCGACCTGCGCATAGAGGGTCGTGGTCTCAATTTTCTTATGCCCGAGCAGCACCTGGATGACCCGGATGTCGACCTTCTGCTCCAACAGGTGCGTGGCGAAGCAATGCCTCAAGCTATGCATCGACACGCGCTTGTCGATTCCGGCCGCCAGCGCGGCGGCGTGCACGGCACGGTTGAGTTGGCGGGTGCTGAGCGACTCGATCGGATTGAGGCCCGGAAACAGCCAACCGCCGTCGAGCATCTTGCCTTGGGCCCGGGCCACCCGCCACCAGGTGCGCAGGCGCTCGAGCAACAGCGGCGGCAGCATCGCGTAGCGATCCTTGCGGCCCTTGCCCTGCTCGATGCGCAGGGTCATGCGCTGACTGTCGATGTCGCCGACCTTCAGCGCGACCACTTCGCTGACGCGCAGTCCGGCGCCATAGGCCACCGACAGCGCCGTCTGATGCTTCAGGTTGCGCGTCGCCGCAATCAGGCGGGCGACCTCGTCCCGACTCAACACCACCGGCAAGGTGCGGGGCACTCGCACCGGATCCATCTTGGCCATCAACTCGCCCTGACCGAGCGTGACCTCGAAGAAGAACTTCAAGCCCGTGATCGCAGCATTGAGCGACACCGGCGAAGTGCCGAGATCGACAAGATGCAATTGGTAGCGCCGCAAATCCTCGACCGTGGCCGTGTCGGGCGAGCGCCCAAGGAAAGCGGCCAGCTGGCGTACCGCGCGAATGTAATGGCGCTGTGTCTTGTCCGCGAACTTGCGCATCCGCATGTCGTCGATCATGCGTTGCCGCAACGGGCTGATGGCTTGAGTCGCTGAGTCCATGGCTCTGCTCCTGTCGTGATGCGAGGCGGATTGCCTCGTGCCACAACATAAGCAGATTCACGACCCCGGCTAACCTCACGCCTGGGACGAAGCTCGAGTCTTACCGCGCGAGCGGTTTAGTCCGTCGACCCACAGCAGCCGGTCGCGGTTTTCAAGAGCAGACGTTCAGGATCTGCACTAAAGGTAGTCGAGACGCCGCCGTGCGGAAGGCATCGTAACGGCAGCGGCACCTATGACGGTTGCCGCTGGCCCGCGCGACCGAACACCCAATACTCAGGCGCGCGTGATTGAAAATGCCTGACCGTATCCGTCTTCAGACGCGCCTGAACATCGAGGACTGAAACGTTCAAAGTCTTGCCCGCGAGCCAGCCCGAGTCTTCGCCACAGCCTCCGAGAAGAGATCGAGTGCGATACGGCGTTTCATGAGGCGATGAGTGTCATTGCCGCTAACGCGTACGTACTGCCGCGTGGTAGGCCAAGCGATGCACAGGCAGCACGCGGCAGGATGTCGGCGCAGCTTCGGAGATCGACGGCCAGCGCCCGAAGTGCCGCCTAGTCGTCCCCATCAAGCGCGGTGACAAACCGGTCACGCAATGCGCGCGAGGCTCTACCGCTGAGAAGCATTGCTTCAGCGTTCGTGGCCCAACTCCATGAACCCGGCACCCAAGGCTCCGAGCTCCGGCTCTGTCGCGTGCGGGCGTCGTGGCCTCGCAGTGACGATGACCTGCAACGCGAGTCCGAGAGCCAGGATGACGAGCGCACCGAAGATCTCCAACGTCTGCCAACCGTTGTGGTCCGAAACCGTCATCACCATCACCGGAACCACGATTGAGACTCCGATCAGGACCCCAGCGATGAAACTGCCTGCTTCCCTGCATTTTGCAAAGGCGTTCTTCATGATTTGCCGTACAGACGCCACTGCGCGCTGAGGGTCATGCCTAGCCTGTGTTGATCCGCGGATTGACGTTTATTCCTCGTAGCACGCGGTGGAATGCCTACTGCGCCGGGCGCGACATCGCTAGTGGCAAGCGCGACGACCCCGCTACCCCGACGTCGCAACTGCCGGCCGCGCGAACGTGGCTGTACGGCAATTTGCGACTGTCGGGAGAACGTGATCCCTTCAGTGTGCTGTTGGTTACCGGATAGCCAATCTCTTCCCCGGCGCCGCGGCTTTCCTCACCAGCTTGAGCTCGAGGATGCCGTTGTCGTATGTGGCCTCGCACGCCGACTCGTCCAGCTCCACCGGTAGCGTGAAGCTGCGATAGATGTTGCCGAAATACCGCTCGTTGCGCAGCATCCTGTCGCCTTCTTTCTTTTCCCATTCCTGCTTAACTTCGGCCGTGATCGTGACCTGGTTGCCCTCGATCGCGACGTCGATGTCTTCCTTCTTCACGCCCGGCATTTCGGCATGGACCAGGTAACCGTTCTCGGTTTCGGTCACGTCCATCTTGATCACTACCGGGGTAGGTGCGCCTTCCACGCGCACGGGCTTGAAGAAACCACGGAACAATTCGTCAAGACCGGTTTCAGTCCTTGGATCGTAAGAGATGATGTTTTGCATAATGCGTTCCTATTGAATAGTCATGCTACGGGCCGGACTACCGTGGTCTTAAGTCCAGATGACCCAAAGACCCTCTCGGTCCATTAACCAGCATGGGTTAATTGACTAGACATGTCAAGCACTATTCTGCTACGCTTAATTGAATGTGGTTAATTACAGAGGCATGTGATGGACGTTTGTTTAGTCATCAAGGAGCGGCTGGAACAACTGGGGCTTGAGCAAAAGGACTTGGCGGCAGCCACTGAAGTCACCGAGTCCTATATCTCGCAGCTGCTGACTCGGAAGAAATTGCCCCCCGCGCCCGATCGAACAGACATCTACGAGAAGATGGGCAAGTTTCTCAAGCTGTCGAGCGGCAGGCTGGCGAAGCTGGCTGAATTACAGCGAAGGGAAGAGTTGAAGAGAAATTTCGAAGACCCGCCGGCGCCTTTGTTTCATGAGGTTCGAGAGTTGGTACTGCAGAAGTGCGCGCCCGAAAAACGGCAAGAAATACGAGCGATTTTTGAGAAGCAGGCCTTTGGCGAACTCGAACGCCTCGTCACACAGAAGCTTCTGGACGTGATCAAGCGCGTCGCCAGAGAGGAATTGAAAAGTGAAAAGTGGCTCCGCTCGGTGGCTCAACTCGGCGGCAGAAGCTATAAGCAGATGCGGGTCGTGATCCTCGAGTTTCTCGACACCGATATATTCCACGTGTCATTGGAGAACTGCGTTTCCTTCCTAGATCCGCTGATCGAGTCCTGGGATATCACCTTGTCGGACTTCGCGATGCAAGTTGTGCTTAACCGAAGATTGGCACCGGGACATTCGAGGCGCTTTGAGTTTGTTGAAACGGAACCCGACCAACCTGTCGGGGGCCACCCTGGCCTCAACGAATTTCTTGAAGATGCTTCACTTAGCGGCAATGTGACTCAGGAGGAAATCGAATTTCTAAGGCGCTTGAGGGTCAAGGGAAGGCGACCAACGCCACTCTACTATTATCGGGAATTGCAGAACCTCAGGGACCCGTTGCATTTCGCACTGTAGTGGGGCGTACGGTGGACAGCGACGTGCAAACGACGACTGGACGAACACAATGCCAAGGCGTCCTCCGTCCGCAAGCCCTGGATGCGGACGGCGCACACCTCCTTTTCGGGACCGCTACCGTCCGTTGCAGCAACCATGCGCCAAACGTGTCGACGTTTCCGGCAACGAGTAAGCACCGCCCGATCGCATACCGAAGACACTGCATATTCGTTGTCGGTCTTGTTCCTTGCTACCCACCCCTGGGAACGGTTTCAATGAATGGGCCAAGCGCCGGAATGCGCGTTCAAACCCATTTCATGGCACGAAGCGCGGCAACCAATTCTGGTCGCATGATCCACTCGAATTGACCATCGCCCGCGTCTGGGACGCCTCGAACGATCGAGAGAGTAAACCACCAGCAGGGCGTGCCTTTCCCCTTCTGGGGTCTGCCGCGATTATGCACACCTCGCCGTTGCCTTCTGCCGGTGTATGAACATCCCTGCTCGCTACTGCACCGGTTACCTCGGCGACATCGGCATGCCCCCGCCGTACGGCCCGATGGATTTCGCTGCCTGGTTCGAGGCATTCCTCGACGGCCATTGGTACACGTTCGACGCCCGCAACAACACGCCGCGCATCGGGAGGGTACTCATTGCCCGAGGCCGCGACGCATCGGACGTCGCGATCAGCAGTACGTTCGGCACCAACACGCTGACCAGCTTCAACGTACGGACTGACGAGGTACGCGCGGGGGTAATTCGGTGATGGTCGGTGCGTGACCCCGGCCCCAGCCGGCGTTGCCGTTGAGCGTCCGCTTTGGAGGACACGAAGCTATGACCGGTTGTGGCCGATGACCGCCGCCCATTCGCGTCGGCCCGATGTCTGCTCCCCGTCTGAAGCGGTCAGCCAGTCGGCTCCCGTCAACGACGACTGATGGCCGGTGACCGCCAGTGACCCGCGCCCGCCAAATGGCTGCTCCCCGTCTGAAGCGGCCGGCCAGTCGGCGCCGGCCAATGACAACTGATGGCCGCAGTGAGACACTCGCACTCGACCGAGATCGACCCGAAGCAGCCGCTCGGTCATCACCACAGCAGGCGCTAGAGGAATCAAATTTGGACGAGCAAGCACGGCTCAACGCGAACGCCGCGAATGCCGCAATGCTTGATCAATGAATCACCTCATCCGCCCTCTGCAGAAGCGACTGCGGGATGGTGATTCCAAGCGCCTTTGCGGTCTTCACGTTGATCACCAGCTCGAACTTGGTGGGCTGCTCGATTGAAAGGTCGCCGGGGTTGGCGCCCTTCAGAATTCTGTCTACGTAGTTGGCGGCGCGGCGGTACAAGTCGGCAATATTGGCGCCGTATGCCATGAGACCACCGGCTTCCGCGAACTCCCTCGGCGCGAACAGTGCTGGCAGTCGATTCTTGATAGCGAGATCTGCAATCTGCTTTCGGTAAAAGTACAAAATCGAATCCCCCGGCAGGAGGACCGCCCCCGCGCGCTGACTAGTCATTGCGTCGAACGCCGCGGCGAGCTCGTCGAGCCGCTGCGCCTCCAGGACTTGAAGCTGCAATCCCAGCGCCCGTGCCGCGGTCTCCGCGTCTCTCCGCTGGAGTGCGGCGCCTGGGTTGCTCGGATTGGTCAGTAACGCGACATGGGAAACCTTCGGAACCGCCTGCGTCAGCAGCTGCAGCTGTTTTGTGACGAGCTCCACTGTAAGGAGGGCGAGCCCTGTAATGTTCCCGCCCGGCCGCGCCAGGTTTGTGACTAGCCCCAGTCCCACTGGATCGCTGAAGTTCGTCATGACAATGGGGATTGTCGCAGTGGCGCGTTTGGCAGCGACGGGCGGTGGCTGACCTCCTGCCACGATGACGTGAACATTGAGAGTGACCAGCTCCGCCGCCAACTCCGGGAGTCGTTCGGCTTTCCCCTCCATGAATCGGCGCTCTACGACAAGGTTCTGGCCCTCTATATAGCCGAGGTCCCGCAGCCCTTGGACGAACGCCTCCCACAGATGCGCGAACTCGGGGGTGGTTGGCGGGTAGGTCCCGAGAATACCGATTCGAAAGACGTTCGCCGGCTGCTGCGCCCCCACTATGACGGCCGGGGTCAAGAGGCAAGCGAAGGTCGTGAGAAATGTCCGGCGATCCATTGTTCGATCGCCGAAAGCGTCCCGTGTCGCTGTCGCCCGCACGAGGTTCGTTCCCAATGTCCGACTGCTCATTTGACACGTACGGTACCGGGCATTTCGTCGTCAAGCAATCGGCCCCTGGCAATCCGCAGCGTCGGAATTGCTGCACTACGCATGAACGTCTCCTTTTGGCCGGTCAGCGACGGTCGGACCGAGATGCTCCGGCCCGGCTGGGTTCGATCCTGATCAGTCATCGGATGCAGTTAGAATAGGCGTTTGCGGTTTCCGCCCTTTCTCCTTCAAGGATTCCCTATGAACATTTCCATGTATCAGGTGAGCGTTCCGCGTTTCGTCAACATTCTCGGCAACCTGTCAAACATCCTCGACAAAGCGCAGGCTAATGTCGACGCCAAAAAACTCGACGCTGCCACACTGACGGCCTATCGCCTCTTCCCTGACATGCTACCGATGACGTCGCAAGTTCAGATCGCCTGCGATACAGCCAAAGGCGCGGTGGCGCGTCTGGCAGGGGTAGACATCCCAGTGCACGAGGACAACGAGAAGACTCTTGCTGAGCTGAAGACGCGCATCGCCAAGACCATTGCCTTCATACAGACCGTGACGCCGGGGCAGATCGACGGCACCGAAGACAAGGACATCGTGATCACGCGTGGCGACAATGCAACGCGCTACAAAGGCATGCAATTCCTGCTCGGTCGGGCGCTGCCGAATTTTTATTTTCATGTCACCACCGCATACAACATTTTGCGCCACAACGGCATCGAGATCGGCAAGCGCGACTACCTGGGCAATCCCTAGGCCAATTCGGCGCAGGTGCAGATCAAATCTGGGTTACGCCAGATCCTGACGATCCATGACGCCGCCAAATGAGCCCGTCGGAAGACGTTCCAAGTCACGGATCGAGCTGCGCCTCGCCTCTCTTGACCCGTTTGACCAGATCAAGATCGTGTTGGGCATCCGGATAGTTCGAGCTGCCGCCCACGAGCGCGAGCGCGCGCTCGTGATGCTCGATCGCTTCGTCGAACCGGCGCTCGTAGAACAGCACGTTGCCCATTCCGTTCACGGCGCCGGCGTTTTTTGGCGCGAGCTCGAGCGCGCGCTCGAAGGACTTGCGTGACATCTTCAGATAGCCCTGGCGTTTGTCGGGCGGCAGGAAACCTTTCGAGCTTGCGTAAACGTTCTTTGCCGCATAGCCCGCAAGCGTATGCAGATTGGAATCGTCCGGGAACGCTTTGAGGGCCTGACCGATTTCACCCAGATTGACGTCGATCAGACCAATTGCCTTGGGCTTGTCGCTATCGAGCAACGCAAGCGCGTCGTGCTGCTCGCGGTCAAGTCTCTCGATGATGTCGCTTCGATAACTCGAAGGGCTTGGAGCGACCGTCGCCTGTTTCGAGTCCGGCGCGTCTTCTCCCGGTCCGAACCACCAATAGCCGGCGCCGGCGGCGGCCACGACGACCACAAGCGCCCCGGCAGCGATGGCGGCGTGTCGCGCTCGAGATGAGGTGCCCCGCGGACCGAGCGCTTGCACGAGTCGCCCGACGTCGGAGTCCCAGTCGTCGTCGCGCAACTTGAGCGCATTGGCGCGCGCGAGCGCGCCGAGGCTCTCGGGCAAATCAGACTCCTTGGGCATCTTCGCGTCGTCGACGAGCAGCGGGACCACGCGACAACCGTGCTGCAGCGCCTGCTCGAGCTCGACACGATTCCAATCGGCCGGATCGTCCAGCCGCCGGCGTCCCGAGTCGTCCTTTGCGCTCGCCCATGTCGAACCGATCAAAGCCACGACGACGGTGTCTCGCGTCAGCTCGTCTCGTATCGCCTTCGTCCAGTCTTCGCCGGCGGCGATACTGTTCTTGTCGCGAAAGATCGCGGCGTCGCCGAAGTGCCGCGCCAGCGACTCGCGCAACCGCCCGGCGACCATCTGCGTATCGCTGCGTCGATAGCTGATGAACACCACCGGCATTCGCGCGGCCCTTTGTGCGAGGCGCGCCCCCCTCCGGGCGCGCCGACGCCCGCTACGTTAAACGACGACGCCGAATCCCGCGAAGTATTTCTTGAACGCGCCGATTTCCATCGCGAACGTGCCGTCGGAGTCTTTGAGCGAAATCGGACGCCACCAGCTCACGTCGTGCATGAAGATCGTCGCATCGAGCGCCGATGCGGTCGCTTCGGTGCTGCCCCACGGATTGCGCAGCACGATGTAGCGCTTGCAATTGCGATAGGCCCAGCCCAACACGGTGTAGCAGTGCGATCCGACGACGTTGGCGGCCGAATAGTCGACCTTGTCGGGTGAGTCGTCGCCCGAGCCGTACGTCCATGCGGTCATCGGCCGGAACGTCCGGTAGCTCAGGCAGTTGGAGCGCAACAGATTCCAGAGGTCGTCCGCCGAGCGGCTCGCCGTGTCGTAGTAGTTGCGCTGGCCACCGGTCAACTGGGCAGTCGCGTACACGCAATCGCCCCACCCGGTAGCGGTGATGTCGGGATGATCGGTCGTCGTGCCGGTCTTGAGCTTCGCGAACGCCTTTTCGTAGATCGCCGGCCAGCTTTCACCCGGCTCGCTTGAGCGGCAATAGATGAATCCGCCCCATGACGTCATCGGCACGTTGTCGGTGACCTCGATCTCGCGGTCCATCTGTCCGCCGCTGTCCGGGCGGTAGAACCGGATCATGTCGAGAAACTGGTCCTGCGCCGTTCCGGTGGCGCGTGTCTGCTGCGCGATCTTGTACGGCGTCGACCATGCGAGCGCGGACAGCGACGCGATGTAATAGCAATTGGCGACTGCGCCTTGCACCGGATCGAAGAATTCGGCGGTCTCGTTGAAGAATCGTCCCGCATTGGCCCAGGTCGCGTCGGGCGGCGTCCAGTCCTGCGCATTGCCGGCTTTGATCGCCGGATCGAACGCGATCGTGCGCACGATGTTGCGGTTGAACACGCGCGCCTGGTACAGCAGCTGATAGCGCTCGGGAAGCTCGATCGTGAGCTGAAGGCGGCGAGCGTACCGCCAGTCGATGCATCGCACCGGAATCTTCGCAACGCTGTCGAGCTCGAAGCGCGTCGACAGATCGCCCAGCGTGCGGATGCTGGTGACATCGCCGGTGACCTGCTCGAGATCGTTCGGTCCGCTCGGAACTTCGATGTCGAGCAACGGCGAATGCACCGGCTCGATCTCGTGCCGCTCGTTCAGCCGATGCCCGATGTAGAGCGGCCCGCCATACTTCGGATCGAACAGCTCCTCGTACGGCGTGGCGAGAATCTGTTCCAGCACGCGGGGTGTATCTGAAATCTGCTTCCATGGAATCTTGCGCCCGGCGACGAGCTCGGCAAGCGCGTACGGATTGATCACGGCCGAATGGCGAGCGAATTCCTCGCTGCCGGCAGGCAGGTTCACGGGTGACATTGGCTCTCTCCAGGTTAGAAGCGTTCGCGCTTCGCGCGCGGGCCGAGCAGATCAATGCGGGGTGCGGCCCTCGGTTCGACCGCCGCGCATCATGACCTGCCCGTCTCAACGATTATAGATTTGTAGACTTCAGATGCAACGCGCTTATGCTGCCCCTCAAATCGCGAATTCTCCCTTGATTCCCCGCGTGCGTCAGGGAGATCACCCCGAGACGGCGCATGCCGTCTCCGCCGTAGCGCCGGCTATGTACGCTACCGCTTGACGCTTAAACCGGTTCTCGGTTTACTGGGAGCGTTGAGTCGCCAAGGTTCGTCACTTCACCGCGGGAGGCATTTTCAATGTCGAAGAACATCGTGTTCTGCGCCGACGGAACGTGGAATGGCCCATCGGAAGTGACCGGCGTGCCCGTCACCGACGCCGACGACACCGCCGGTGAAGTGCAAGCGACCGCCGGCACCGCCACCAACGTCTTCAAGCTCTTCAGCAACCTTCCCGGCCACATCACGGTCGAGACGCTCGGTTCGCGCAATGAGCAGGAGCGCGTCGCAACCGATGCTGCCGGCAACGTGCTCCAGGTGGCCAAGTACCTGCACGGAGTCGGTGATTCCACCAATGCGATCATCAAGCTGGTCGGCGGCGCGGCCGGCGTCGGCATCATCAGCCGAATCGTTCGCGGTTACTCGTTCATCTCCCGTCACTATTCGCCTGGCGACGCGATCTACATCGTGGGTTTCAGCCGCGGCGCCTACACGGCGCGAGCGCTCGCAGGCATGATTTGCAGTGTCGGTCTTCTCGATCGCTCGAAGTACGACGTCGACGACAAGGAACGCGCGTACCGGCTCGGCACGACCGCTTGGGTAATGTGGCGTGAACGGTCGCTGGGCTCGCGCGGTAAATCGATTTCTCCGCTTGCAACCGCGCTGCTGACGCTTGTCGGCCATTGCGCAGCCGCGAGCCTGCCGGCGAATGCGCTGATTGCGAACGTGCCCATCAAAGCGGTCGCGGTCTGGGACACGGTCGGCTCACTGGGCATTCCGCTGTATGCGGGCGGCGCACGACTCGACGTGTTCCGCTTCGCCGACACGGCGTTGAATCCTCTGGTCGAGAACGGACTTCACGCGATGGCGCTCCATGAGCAGCGGATCGATTTTCCGGTCACGCGTTGGGATTCGCGGCAGGGACTGACGCAGGAATGGTTCTGCGGCGCGCATGCCGACGTCGGCGGAGGCTATCCCGCAACGGAATCCGCGCTTTCGAACCAGTCGCTGAGCTGGATGCTGCGCAAGCTGGCCGATCTCGGAATGCGAGTGAGCGATCCGCTGCCCTATCCGCCCGTGCCGCAGGATCCAAACGCGAAAGTTCATACACCTTGGGATGCCCCGCCATTCAATGCCATGCCGAAAGCGTCGAGAACGGTGGATCGGGCTAAAGACAGGTTTCACGCGTCCGTTGCGCTTCGCAGTCCGCTCGACTTGCCTCCCGGCCCTCCGGCACTCGGCGCCGAAGAGGCGGCTGCGCTATCACTGGACTCGACGTGGTACTCGGGTAAGGCCGGGTCGTAAGTCGGACGTGCAGAGCATCGACCGAGACGGAGGAAATTTCCATGAGCGACGGCAAAATCGCGAGCGCCGAAGTAATCGGCCGGATCGTGCAAACGAAGGCGACCTGTCCGTTCATCGGGACCGCCGTGGCGACGGGCTTGCTGCCCGTGCAAAACGATGCGGAGAATCCTCTTGCGAGCATCGACGACGTGAGAGCGTTGGGCAACACCGGCGGCGGGGACCTCGGCGAGGTGCTGCAGGTGTTCGCGACCGGCAACCATCTGCGGATGCGAGGCCCATCCGGCGCGCTCGACACCAAAACGCCGACTGGATTGTTCTCGCTCGAATTTCCGGGCTCGCAGGGATCTCACCCGGGACACAGCGGCATCCTCGAGGGCGACCCGCGCACGCTGGCCTCCGGAAGGTTGAACGTCGTCGAGCTCGAACGGCTTACGCGACGTGCGAGGAACGGCTTCGTCACGCGCTCGGACGTCGCGCATTTCATTGCGGAAAACCTGCACCGCGACGCCCAGTCCAAAGTGCTGGGAAGCGCAGCGGCGATGTCGTTGCTGAGTGACCTGGGCTCGTTCGTCCGTACGCTCGGCCCAATGTTGATGAAGCGGCTCGCCGCGTCAGGACAGGAATCGGCCGATGCTCACCGCGATGTCGAGGAGAAGCTCACCCGACTGCTCGGCGAGGACAATCTGGTCGGGGCGGCCGGTGAATTCGGTCTGCTCTTCGCGTTCTTTGCGAACGAGCCCGATGCCGCGCGGATCGACGGCGAGCCCGCGATCTCGGTGCGCGACCTGCAGGCGATGTTCGTGGACAAGCGGTTTCCGGAAGGCTGGACGAACTGGAAGAAGTCGCGCGCGGACTGGGTCAGCAACACCACCGCCCTGCTGGTCGGCGCCGGCGCAGAATATCTTCGGCTCCGCGGAGGTCCTTCAAAATGACTTATGACGTGCCCGAATTGCTGAATCTGTCGCAAGCTCAGCTCGACGAGCTCTTCGCCAACAGCCCGGCGGGCGACATTCCGAACGGCGAGGCGAAAGGGACGGCGATCATTGCGCCGGGCACGCGATACAGTGCGCAGATTGCCGAGCTGATCAATCATTTTGCTTGGCAAGGCAAGAATTTCGACGACCAGCACGGCACGCTGAAAAACCGCATCCTGGCGTTCGGACTCGAGGCGATCATCGCGAAGGTCTACAAGGCACCCAGCTGGACGGACGGCAAGGAGTGCATCGTGCTCGACTACTCCGAGACGTCATTCGTCGCGCACCGAATCCGCGACGAGATCCGGCTCATTGCGCCAGGACGCTACCTGGGCGTCGTCTACTGGGACAAGAAACGGCTGATCAATTTCGCGTTGCAGTTCTGAAGCTTTCCCGCAACTCGCGCTTGAGCACTTTTCCGATCGCGCCGCGGGGCAGATCGTCCTTCAATTCCAGCGCAACCAGTCGCTGCACCTTGGACAGCCGGCTGTTGGCCCACGCGAGCAGCGCCGCGGGTTCGACGCGAGCTCCGGATCTCGGCACGACAAACGCCACCGGGCTTTCGCCCCATTGCTCCGACGGCACGCCGACGACCGCAACCTCGGCGACGTCCGGATGGTCGAGCAAGATCGCCTCGAGATCGCTCGGATAGACGTTGAATCCTCCGGAGATGATCATGTCCTTCCGGCGATCGAGCAGCGTGAGGAAGCCGTCGTCATCGAAGCGCCCGATGTCGCCGGTCCGCATGTAGCGTCTGCCCTCGCTGTCGAACCATTCCGCTTCCGCCGTTCTCGCCGGCTGCCGGTGGTAGCACGTCATCATCGCACCGGAGCGCCCGACGATTTCGCCAATCGCACCTCGCGGCAGCTCGCGGCCCGCTCCGTCGATCACGCGAATGTCGTGCCCGGGAGCCGGACGGCCCACGGTGTGGAGTTTGCTCGGATGCTCGTGCGCAACGAGGATGCACGTGCCGCCGCCTTCGGTCATTCCGTAATACTCCACCAGTCCGCCCGGCCAGCGCCTCAGCACTTCCGTCTTGAGCGCCGCTGCGAACGGTGCGCTGGTGCAGAACTTGATCCGGAACGAAGACAGGTCGTAGCGCGCGAAATCCGGCAACGCCATGATGCGCGAATACTGGACCGGCACCAGCATCGTGTGGGTGACACGGTGTCTTTCGGCGAGCGCGAGATAACCGGCGGCGTCGAACTTCGGCATCAGCACCACCGTGCCGCCGAGCGCAAGAGTCGGGAAGAACGAAACCAGCGTCGTGTTCGAATGCAGCGGCGTCGACAGCAGCGTGACCGTCTGCGGCCCATGCCCGAACATCGGCCCGCGCTGCAGCTGCACCCACCGCATCCTGTGGGGTTGCACGATCCCTTTCGGAACGCCCGTCGTGCCCGACGAATAGATGATGTTGAAGGCGGAGTCCGGCCCGATGTCTGCTGACGCCGCCGTCGTTTGCGCCTCAGCGAGCCAGCTGCGAAACGGCCTGCCAGCATCCGAACCGTCGAGCGCAATGCAACATGCGCCGATCGCCTCGCGCATCGCTCCGAGCGTCTTCGCGGCCGCCGCGTCGCAGAACAGGTGCGTCGCCTGCGCATCGGCAACCATGCGCGCGAGGCTGCCGGCGATGTCGAGCGAAGGAATCGGCGCAACCGCGGCGCCGGCGCGCAGGCCGCCGAAGAACGCCAGTGCGTATTCGATCGAGTTCGCAGCGCAGATGGCGATGGCGTCGCCCGGCTTGACGCCGTCGCGCTGCAACGAAGCCGCGACCCGGTCGAGCGTCGCGTCGAACTCGGCATAGTCGACCGCTCGCTCGCCCTCGACCAGCGCCGCTCGCTGCGGATTTCGTTCTGCGTGCATCCGAACGAGATCCGTAATGAGCCCGAACGGCTGCGCCAGCATCTCCTCGGGGCTGAGCGAGCCTGCAATCGGGCGATCGGTCATGACGAACGGGTTCGTGTTCTAGACTGCGGTGAACCCGCCATCGACCACGATGGTCTGTCCGGTGATGAACGAGCACGCATCGGATGCGAACAGCGCCGTCACCCCCTTGAGGTCCTCCGGCCCGCCGATGCGGTTCAGCGGCGCCTTCCGGGCCGCTTCATCGCCGAGCAGCGCGAGGATTCCCTTGGTCATGCGGGTGGGAAACGTGCCCGGTGCGACGGCGTTGACGTTGATGTCGTACTGCGCCCATTCGGTTGCAAGCGCGCGGGTCAGGCTGATCACACCGCCCTTGCTCGTGTTGTACGCGATCGTCGCCGGCCTGCGCGGATCTCCGCCGCCGACGAGTCCCAGGATGGATGCCACGTTGATCACCTTGCCGCGCCGGCGTGGAACCATGCAGCGCTTGCCAACCTCCTGACACATGAGAAACATCGCAGTGAGATTCAGGTTGATGACCTTGTGCCATGCCTCGAGCGGATGCTCGACGGTCGCCGCGCCCCACGTCGTGCCGGCATTGTTGACCAGGATGTCGATCGGTCCGAGCGTCGCGATGGCGCTTTCCACGGCACGCACGATGGCGGCAGGATCCGACATGTCGCATGCGAGCGGCACCGCGTTGACGTGAAACTGCGACTCGAGTTGCTTGACCGCTTGCGCGAGCTCGTCCGCCTTGCGCGCCACGAGCGCCACGTGAGCGCCCTGCTCAGCCAGCGCTTCGGCCATTTGCAGCCCGAGGCCGCGCGATCCACCCGTGACCAAGGCAACCCTGCCGGTGATGTCGAACAGTTGCTTGACGCTCATGATGTCCCTGGATGCTAGCGTATCCGCGTGTCGCTTCCGCGCGTGGGCGAGTTGACACGCGCTCCCCGCTGGGCATAGAAAGTCCGCTGTCGCATCAGTTTCTCACGGCCGCAGCGCCCCTTGCGTCCGCCTTGCGTCGACCCGAATCCATGGATCTCGAATACTCCGCCGAAGAGCTCGCGTTTCGCGACGAAGTGAGCGCCTGGCTGCGCGAGAATCTGCCGGCCGATCTGCGCGAAAAGGCTGCGCGCTACGGATCGATGTCGCGCGAGGACCTGCTCCGCTGGCACAGGATTCTCGCCCAAAAAGGCTGGATCGCCCCGGCATGGCCCGAAGAATGGGGCGGCACCGGTTGGGACCCGGTTCGCCGCTATATCTTCGAGGAAGCGTGCGGCTACGCCGGTACGCCTCCGCTCGTTCCGTTCGGACTGGCGATGTGCGCGCCGGTGCTTTTCAAATTCGGCACGTCCGAACAGAAACAGCGCTTCCTGCCGCGAATCTACAACGGCGACGATTTCTGGTGCCAAGGCTACTCCGAGCCGGGGTCCGGATCGGATCTCGCTTCGCTCGCCACGTGCGCCGAACGAGCCGGCGATCATTACCGGGTCAACGGCCAGAAGACGTGGACCACGCTGGCGCATCTGGCGGACTGGATGTTCTGCCTCGTGCGCACCGAACCCGGAACCGAGCGCAAGCAGGACGGCATTTCGTTTCTGCTGATCGACATGCGCTCGCCCGGCATCACGCTGCGGCCGCTCATGCTCATGGATGGCGGTCGCGAGGTCAACGAGGTGTTCTTCGACGACGTGCGCGTGCCGCTCGAAAACCGGGTGCACGACGAAGGCAAGGGCTGGACGGTTGCGAAGTACCTGCTCGGCTACGAGCGGATGAATACGGCGCGCATCGGCACGTCCAAGCGCGAGCTCGAGAAGCTCAAGGCATTCGCCGCGCGGGAGGTGAAGGATGGCGAGCCGCTACTCGCCGACGCGCGCTTTCGCGACAAGGTTAGTCGCATCGAGGTGGAGCTGATGGCACTCGAGGTGACCAACCTGCGCTTCCTCGATCGGCTGCGTGGCGGCCGCGCGCCGGGCGCCGAAGTGTCGATGCTGAAGATCGTCGGCACGCAGATCCAGCAGGCTCTCGCCGAGCTGATGATGGATGTCGCGGGACCGCTCGCGCAGCCGACGGTCTCCCTCGACGACGCCGAGGAGTTCGACTTTCAGCTCGCCTCGCTTGCGCCCCACTACTGCAATTTCCGCAAGACCTCGATCTACGCGGGATCGAACGAGATCCAGCGCAACATCATCGCCAAGATGGCGCTCGGGCTGTGACGATGATGCGCGACCCTCGCCGGATTTCGGAGCGTTGCGCGCGCGTGCGATGAATTTCGATCGCACCGAAGAGCAACAGATCCTCGCCGAGTCGGTCAGGCGATTCGCGGCGCGGGAATACGATTTCGCCGCGCGGCGCACGATCATCGCGTCCGATGCCGGTTACAGCGCCGATGCCTGGATCACGATGGCGAGCCTCGGCCTGCTCGGTTTGCCGTTCCCGCCTGAGAACGGTGGTTCGGGCGGTGGCGCACTCGACCTGATGGGCGTGATGGAGATATTCGGCGATGCGTTGGTCGTCGAGCCGTATCTTGCGACCGTCGGACTGGGCGCGCAGTTCGTCGCTCGCAGGGGTACACCGGAGCAACGCAACGAGATCTTGCCGGCCGTTTGCGCGGGTACGCTCAAGCTGGCGTTCGCGCAAACTGAAAGGCAGTCCCGGTACAACCCTGCACATGTGGCAACCCGTGCGAGCAAGACCGCGCGCGGTTACCGCATCGATGGCGAGAAGCGTGTCGTGTTGCACGCGTGCTGCGCGGATCGCATTGTCGTGTCGGCGCGCACTTCGGGGGCCGATTCCGATGCGACCGGCATCAGCCTGTTCCTGATCGATCCCGCCGCGGCCGGCGTGACGATTCGCCCGTACCGCACACTCGATTCGATGCGCGCGGCCGACGTTTCACTGGACAACGTGAACGTGCCCATCGATGCGTTGCTCGGCAGCGAGCACGAAGGATTGCCGCTGATCGAGGAAGTGATCGACTATGCAACAGCGTTGCTGTGCGCGGAAGCGGTCGGCGCGATCAACTACGCAAACCAGGCGACACTCGACTATCTGAAGACCCGCAAGCAGTTCGGCGTACCGATCGGATCGTTCCAGGCGCTCCAGCATCGGATGGTGGACATGACGATCAGCGGCGAGCAGGCGACATCGATGGCAAGCCTCGCCTGCAACAGCGTCGATTCCGAACGCGATGCCGTGGAGCGCAAGCGCGTCGTTTCGGCGGCCAAGCTCCGGATCGCGCAGGCGTGCCGCCACGTTGCGCAGGAATCGATCCAGCTGCACGGCGGAATGGGCATGAGCGACGAAGTCAAGGTCAGCCATACTTTTCGCCGTCTGACGACGATCGCGCAGCAGTTCGGCGATGCCGAGCATCACCTCGAGCGCTTCGCGCGGCTCTCGGCACTTAAGAATCAACGCGCTGCGCCGATGTAGCGCGGCCGAACGAAAGGCTTCGAATGGAAAACCTGAACAAGCAGGTCCTGTTGGTGAGCCGCCCGCAGGGTGCGGTGACGGAAACCAATTTTTCGATCGTCGAAACGGCGCTGCCCACGCCCGGTCCCGGCGAAGCGCTGGTCCGCAACGAGTGGCTCTCGCTCGACCCGTACATGCGCGGCCGCATGAATGACGTCAAATCGTACGTGCCGCCTGCGCAGCTCGGGCAGGTGATGGTCGGTCAGACGACCGGCGAAGTGATCGAATCGAACCATCCCGCTCTTCACCCTGGTGACAAGGTGCTGACCACCCTCGGTTGGCAGCTCTTCGGCGTTGCGAAGGGAAGCGAGCTGACGAAGATCGACACGACCCGCGCGCCCGCCTCGTATTACCTCGGCATCCTCGGCATGCCGGGCATCACCGCATGGGTCGGATTGTTCGAGGTGGCCGAGCCCAAGCCGGGCGAAACGGTGTTGGTCTCGGCGGCGTCGGGCGCGGTGGGCAGCGTTGTCGGTCAGCTCGCTAAAATCGCGGGTTGCCGCGTCGTCGGCATTGCGGGAGGTCAGGCAAAGTGCGACTACGTCGTACACGAGCTCGGCTTCGATGCCTGCATCGATTACAAGTCCGGCGATCTGCTGCAGCAGCTGCGCGACAGCTGTCCGCGCGGCGTGGACGTCTACTTCGAAAACGTCGGCGGCGCGATTCTCGACACGGTCCTGCGCGTCATGAACCGGTTTTCGAGGATCACGCTGTGCGGCCTGATCGCCGACTACAACACGTCCGAACCGTACGGGTACAAGATGATTCGCTCGCTGCTGATCAACCGCATCAAGCTGCAGGGCATCATCGTGTTCGACTGGAAGGACCGTTATGCCGAAGCGCTGCAACGGCTCGGCGATCTCCTCGCGCAAGGCAAGCTCAAGTATCGAGAGTCGATCGTGCAGGGTATCGACAACGCGCCCAAGGGCTTCATCGCGCTCCTTTCCGGCGGCAACTTCGGCAAGCAGCTCGTAAGGCTCGCTTGATGTGTCGTAACCGCTACCTGCCCTTCGGAGCATCGGCATGGGACGAACGGACTGTGAGGATGCCGCGCGACTTGCGGGCTATGCCGGGTTGCAACGGGCACTGGCTTGTTCCTTTAGAGAATTTCGTATGATCGAACGGGGCGGGCGATGCCTTACAGTTGTTCGACAGAATTCGGTAGAGTCACGCCCTGAGGTTGTCTGTCAAGTATTTTTTGTAGTCGCCCCGATTGATGTGAGTAGCGGCGAACCGCGACGCTTGAGCGCGTTGAGGTACGTGGACTCATCGTACGGCGTTCGGGTTTGCCAACAGCGATAGAGGATGCGGATCCACTTGAAGGCCAGGGCACGTAGGGCAGCCTGGCGTGAACTTCCTTTGGCGCGTTGCTGCCGATAATAGACGCCGGCCCAGAAGGATCGGGTAATCGTTTCGGCCGCCCATTCGACGAATGTCTGGCGCATGAATGTGGAGCATCGCAGGCGCCAGTGGACCCAGTGCTTCTTGCCGCTGCTTTCGGTGACTGGCGCGATGCCCGTATATTTCTGGAACTCCGCGGCGCTCGCGTAGCGCTGGCGCTGTTCACCGAAGGCGACAAGCAGTCGGGGAGCCAGCGCGGGGCCGGCCCCAGGGAGGGCGCTAAAGAGTGGATAGTCAGGCAGCGTCTTACTGACTGTACTGATCTCGGCATCGAAGCGCGCGATGGCGTGGAGAGCCACGCGCAGCTGTTCGACGAGAGCTTGAACCAAGAGTCGATTCGGCGTGATGACGGCGACATCCTCCGTGAGTGGCGTGGCGCTTTTCATGACGCGGAGACGCTCTTCGATAAGCCCCGCGGAGCGTACATGATGTTCGCGAAAGAAGGCCGCCAGCGTGGCCTTCCGGGCACGTTTGGCATCTTTTGGTGTTGGCCAGTGGGCGAGAAAGTCGCAGAACAGCAGCGTGTCCTTCTCTTCGAAGCAATCGAGAACTTCGGGGTAGTACTGCTTCAGCGCCCCGGTTAAGCGGTTGGTAATGCGATTCCTGTCCCCCACCAGGCGTCGACGCTGCTCGACCAGCTGCTCCAAGGTGCGCATCGAAGCGCTTTGGGGGCTGAGGGCTTTGAGCTTGTCGCGATGGCAGAGGAGGAGTTCGAGCGCAATTTCCGCGTCGCTCGGATCAGCCTTTGCATGACTCGGAGTGAAGGCTTCGCGGTATTTCGCCAGCGTGGCCGGATTGACGGGAAACAGAACCAGGAAATCGTACTTCTGCAGCGCATAGACGAGCGGACCCTTGGAAATCTCCAGGCACACCGCAACGGGCCGGCCCTGAAATCGCTTTCGGAGCGAGCATGCCCATTGCTCGATGGCATCGGGGCGATGGGGGAGGACGTCAAATTCCCGCGTATCGATGTTGACGGGTTGTAAACAGATGTCGTGCTTTACATCGGCCCAATCGATGCCGATGAAGGCGGCGAATTCAGTGTCTGGTTGCAGCTTCATGACTCACCTCCTCGATGCTAAAGTGGAGGCGGGACGTGCATGCTCGAGCTCTGCGAAAGCGATATAGGAGAGCCGGTTGGGCGGCAAACCCTGAGTATTCGTTGACGAACTCGAGCGCACCCGCGGATTCGAACCTGACTCTATGAACATCGGATGTTGGGATGTGGCTATTCGTAATCCGCGGGCGCATGTCCCCCTTTCACTGGCAACCATCTGCCAGCTGCAATGAGTATTGCTGAAAGAAGGACAGACTAACTATATCGGGATGTGGCGCGGTAGCAGTAGGTTTGGCTTGTCTGTTGCCGTCTCTTTCGTCTGACGGTGCCCGAGTAGCCTGACCATAACCCCGTTTCCACATCCCTCTCATCGAACCGGACGTGCAGTTCTCCCGCATCCGGCTCTCGGACAAGACATCACGCCTTCACCCACGCCACGTCGTGCCCAAGCCGGGACAGGCGTACGAGACCGAAGTACCCGTAGAGGTGCGAGAGCGGATAAGTCCCGCCCCTGCGTCGCCTGACCTTGTGCTTGTGGCGCAACCACCGGCGCAACCGCGTAGCCGTGTAGATGTCGAGCGCTCGATAAGCGCGATTGACGGTGCCTACTTGAAAGTAGTTCGCCCAGCCGCGCAGCGTACGGTTCAACATGCTCACCAGCTCCGTGGTCCCTTGCCACGTCATCGAGACTGCTGTCATCGCATGGATCTTCTCGACCATGCGCCGGATGCTCTGCTTCGACGGCTGCATGCCCAGTCGAGCCTTGCCGGTCGTCCGCGAATACATCCGCCCAAACGTGTAACCCAGGAAGTCGAACTGGCCTTCCGGGACCTTGCAGATTCGTGTCTTCTCCTCGTTCACCGTCAGCTTCAGCTTGCCCATGAGGTCGCGCATTCGTTGCAAGGCCTCCTCAGCCTTCCCCTTCCTGCACAGGATCACGAGATCGTCGGCGTAAGTCACGATGCGAGTACCAAGGCTCGTCTCCAGCCCGAGCTTCTTCCACCCCAACACAAACCGGCGCATGTACAGATTCGCCAACAAGGGTGAGATGGGTGAACCTTGCGGGATGCCGCGTCGCTGATCCTTGGCTTCGGTTGTGCGTGTCCTCCGACCTCGGTCGTCGGTTTCCTCCACAGAGCATTCCAGCCACATCTTGATCAGATGCAGCACACGCCGATCGACAATGCGTCGCGCGAGCGAGCGCATCAGTTCAGCGTGCGGAATGCTCCCGAAGTAGTCCGCGAGGTCAGCGTCAACGACTTCCGGATGGCCTCGGAACAGCGTCTCTTCCACCTCGATCACCGCCTGCTGAGCATTGCGGCCCGGCCGGTAGGCGTATTGCTCTGGTGGAAGATCGGCTTCAAAGATCGGTTCGAGCACCAGCATCGCTGCTGTCATGCACACCCGATCACGCAGGGTCGAGATGCCCAGCGGCCTGAGTTTGCCATTGGCCTTCGGGATAAACACTCGTCTGATGGGGTCCGGTCGGTAGTTCTCCTGCCTGAGTGCAAGCGCCAGTTCATTGACCCTGCCTTGGTTTCACGTACATCAGAAGTTTGGTACTTTTCTGATGAACGGAGGGCGAAATGGGCAAGAAAGCGTCGGTTCCGAATCGGCATTACACGGAGGAGTTCAAGACTGAGGCAGTGCGGTTGGCACTTT
>WNFU01003536.1_pt1 | contig 35008 bp, 31 predicted proteins | sample 5400121 | NCBI WGS metagenome assembly WNFU01 (sample SAMN13153360, study PRJNA577476) | soil metagenome | isolation source: 100 cm soil or saprolite under grassland replicate 1 | place: USA:California | collected 2016-06-15
TTGCGGCCTATGCGGCGACGCGGGAGTCGGACGCTGCGTTCGTTCCCGTAAACAGATTCGTGGTCTTCCCGATGTTCCTCTTCTCGGGCACGTTCTTTCCGGTCTCGCGCCTGCCACTACCGCTCGAGTGGCTGGCATATGCCACGCCGCTCTGGCACGGCGTCGATCTGTGCCGCGACTTCACGCTGGGAACGTTCCGTCCGTTGCCGACGCTCGGGCACGTTGGCTACCTGCTCGTGTTCGTCGTCGCGGGGCTCATCTGGGCCGAGCGCACCTACACGCAAAGGTTGCTCAAGTGACCGCTGCCGCGATCGCCGGTAGCAGAGGTCGGCTGCTGTTCGAACGCAATCTGATGGTCTACCGCCGCTCGTGGATGATCATCTTCTCGGGCGTGTTCGAGCCGCTCTTCTACCTCTTCTCGATGGGGATCGGACTCGGGCACTTCGTCGGCAAGGTCCCCGGCCCGGGCGGTCGCCTCGTCGACTACTCCAGCTTCGTCGCGCCGGCGCTGCTCGCATCGGCGGCGATGAACGGCGCGGTCTACGACGCGTCGAACGTGTTCTGGAAGATGAAGTACGCCAAGGTGTACGACGCGGTGCTCTCGACGCCGGTCGGCCCGGTGGACGTCGCGGTCGGCGAGACGGCCTGGGCACTCTTTCGAGGCTTTCTGTACGCGATCTCGTTCATGGTCGTCGCGGGCTCCCTCGGGCTGATCGAGTCGGCCTGGGGATTGCTCGCGCTCCCCGGCGCCGTCCTGATCGGCTTCGCCTTCGCGGGGATCGGCGTCGCCGCCACCACGTTCATGCGGACCTGGCAGGACTTCGAGCTGATCGCGCTGGTCCAGCTCCCGCTGTTCCTCTTCTCCGCGACCTTCTTCCCGATCTCCACGTATCCGGAGGCGATCCAGTGGGTCGTCCGCTTTTCGCCGCTCTACCACGCGATCCAGCTCCTGCGTGCACTGAACCTGGGGACGGTCGGTTGGGCCCAGGTCATTGACGTCGCCTATCTGGTCGCCTTGGGCCTGTGCGGCCTCCTGATCGCGCAGCGGCGGATCGGCAAGCTCCTGCTCAAATAGATCGTTGCTACCCTGTCCCCCGACCGCAGCCGCGGCTTTCCGCCTGCTTCCGGCGGATTGCTGGGACTGACGAGACAAAGGAGACGAATGGGTCTTACGAAGGAAGTGAAACTGGAGATCGTGCGCAAGCACGGTGCGGCCGAGGCCGACACGGGCTCGACCAAGGTTCAGGTCGCGCTGCTGACGCAGCGGATCAACGACCTCACCGAGCATCTACGCGCCCATCCGAAGGACCACTACTCGCGGCGGGGCCTGCTGAAGCTCGTCGGCCGCCGCCGCCGGTTCCTGACGTATCTCCAGAAGCACGATCTCGAGGGCTATCGCGCCCTCATCAAGGAGCTGGGGCTGAGGCGCTAGCTCGACCACGAGAGTGGAGATTCGAGCGAGCGCCGGCTTCGACGCTGACTCGAGTCCCCACTCTCTCAAGCAAAGTGGAGGACATATGGCTATTGCCACCGAGCGCCGGGCCGAGGTCAGCGTGAGCGTGACCGTCGGCGGGCGCGAAATCACATTCGAGACCGGGAAACTCGCGAAGCAGGCCGACGGCGCCGTCGTCGTTCGCTCCGGCGAGACCCTGGTCCTGTCGACGGCGCAGGGGCGGATGGAGCCGCGCGAGGGTGCGGACTTCTTCCCGCTCACGGTCGACGTCGAAGAGCGCATGTACGCGGCCGGGAAGATCCCCGGCGGCTTCTTCAAGCGCGAGGGCCGTCCGACCGAGCGAGCGATTCTGACCGCGCGCATGATCGACCGCCCGATTCGGCCGCTCTGGCCGAAGGGCTACAAGAACGAGACGCAGGTGATCTGCACGGTGCTGAGCGCCGACCTGGTCACCGCGCACGACATTCTCTGCATCAACGGTGCTTCCGCGGCGCTGATGCTCTCGCCGATGCCGTTTCTCGGCCCGGTCGGGGCAGTGAGGGTCGCGATCATCGACGGCGAGCTCGTCGTCAACCCCACCCTGCCCGAGGTGGAGGAGCACAAGGAACTCGACCTGATCGTCGTCGGCACTCCAGATGCGCTCACGATGGTCGAGGCAGGCGCGAACCAGGTCACCGAGGAAAGACTGCTCGAGGCGCTCGACCTCGCGCACTCGGAGGTCAAGAAGCTGTGCGAGGCACAGGTCGATCTCCAGCGCCAGGCCGGCAAGGCAAAGTGGCTCGATTCCAACGTGACGGAAGAGGTGGAGCGGGAGTTCGGCGACAAGATCCGCGAGCGGATCAGCGCCGAGGGCCTGCGTGCGGCCGACGCCGTCATCGAAGAGGCGCTGGGCCAGCTGAGCATGGACTCGACCGAGGAGGACGTCCTCCGGCAGGTGCAGCGCAAGATGAGCCTCGCGGCGGTGCTCGAGCAGACGCGCCTTCAGCTGGTGTTGCAGCCGGTGCGCGAGCAGTTCGAGACCAACCTGCGAACCCTGACCGACGCGGAGCAGGACTCGAAGGAGCTGAAATCGGCGAAGCGCCAGCTGCTCTTCGACCACATCATCGAGACGGTTCAGCTTCCGTTCCCGGTCGGCCCGTCGGTCGGCGAGGGTGAGGCGGCGACTGCGAAGGACTCGATGACGAAGAACTACGTCAAGAAGGCGGCCGAGGCGGTCTACAAGGAGCTCGTGCGCCGCAAGATCGCGGTGGACAAGCACCGGCCCGACGGCCGCAGTCCGGAGGAGATCCGCGCGATCGACTGCGAGGTCGGGGTCTCACCCCGGACGCACGGCTCGGGCCTCTTCACGCGTGGGCAGACGCAGATCATGTCGCTGCTCACGCTCGGCACGGCGAAGGAGGGCCAGCGGATCGACGATCTGTCCCTCGAGAGCGACCGGCGGTTCATGCACCACTACAACTTCCCGCCCTATTCGGTCGGGGAGACGGGCTTCATGCGCGGGCCGAAACGCCGCGACATCGGCCATGGTGCGCTCGCGCAGCGCTCGCTCGAGCCGGTCGTCCCGTCCACGGACGACTTCCCGTACACCATCCGCATCGTGTCCGAGACGCTCGAGTCGAACGGCTCGTCCTCGATGGGCTCGGTCTGCGGTTCGACGCTGGCGCTGATGGATGCCGGCGTGCCGATCAAGGCGCCGGTGTCCGGCATCGCCATGGGTCTCGTGAAGGAGGGCGACGACTACGTCATCCTGACCGACATCCAGGGCGCAGAAGACCACCTCGGCGACATGGACTTCAAGGTCGCCGGCACGCGTGAGGGCATCACGGGCCTGCAGATGGACATCAAGATCACCGGCGTCACGCGGGAGATCATGCAGGCCGCGCTCGAGCAGGCGAAGCGGGCGCGCGAGATCATCCTCGACAAGATGCTCGAGGCGATCCCTGAGGTGCGGTCCGAGCTGAACGAGAACGCTCCGCGCATCTCGACCGTGAAGATCGACCCCGAGAAGATCGGCATGGTGATCGGCAAGGGCGGCGAGACGATCCGGGCGCTCGAGTCCGAGAACGAGGTCCAGATCGACATCGAGGAAGACGGGACGATCCTCATCTACGCGACCGACGGCACGAAGGCGAGTGCCGCGATCGCAGCGGTCGAGTCGCTGACGAAGGAGCCCGAGGTCGGCGACGAGTTCCGGAACGCCAAGGTCGTGAAGACGACGCAGTTCGGCGCCTTCGTCGAGCTGAAGAAGGGCACCGACGGGCTGCTGCACGTCTCGAACGTCGGGCCTGGCCGGGTCGGCCACATCGAGGACGTCATCAATCGCGGCGACATCCTCGACGTGCTCGTACAGGAGGTCGACAAGGCCCGTGGCCGGATCGGCCTGAAGCTGATCCAGAAGCACGAGAACGGCGTCACGGTGACTCCGGAGGAGCTGATCGAGCGGGCCAAGTCGGCGCCGCCACGTGAGCGCACCGAGGAGCGTCCGCGGGGTGGCGATCGTGAGCGACGCGGAGGCCGGGGCGGCCGCCCGCGCGAGCGCGAGCGCGGCTAGCTAAGACGGCGGCGCCGGCCAAGCCGGCGCCGCCTCTCTGGTCGGCGCCGTCAAGCGAGCGCATTAGTCGCCTCGACAAGCAGACGTGACGAGGGTGGCTCCGGCCGCCCTCGCCGTTTCGCCCCTTAGGATCCCGGGCGGTGCTCCGGCTGAACCACATCACATTCGCTTGCGACGACCCGCATCGCGTTGCCGCGTTCTGGGCCCAGCTGCTGGACGGTTACTCGGCGGAGCGGAGCGGCCAGAGCTCGTTCGCGCGGGGCGAAGGGACGGAGCTCTTCTTCAACCGGATGGAGAAGTCACAGACGATCGAGTTGCCGATCCATCTCGACGTCAACGTCCCCGACCGCGAGGCAGAGCTCAAGCGAGTGCTCGAGCTCGGCGGGCGGCTCGTCGAGACGAAGTCGCACAGCATCGGCGAGCTCTCCGAGACCTGGACCGTCATGCGGGACCCGGAAGGAAACGGGTTCTGCATTCAATCGCCGCCGAACGCGCCCCACCAGCGCTGCATCGGCAACGTCACCTTCTCCTGCGCGGAGCCGGTACCGCTTGGCCGCTTCTGGGCCGAAGCGCTCGGCTGGCCCGACGAGCCGATCGACGAAGCTTTCCTGCAGAAGCTGCGCGACGCCGGCATGGACGAGCGCGAGCTCGACGCCTTCTACGTCACGCGCGAGACCGACACCAGCCGGCCGCGGTTCCTCTTTCAGCGGCGCGAGAGGTCGCGGCCGGAGTCGTACCCGATCCATCTCGACTTCCGCAGCGAGGACCGCGAGGCGGACATCGAGCGGCTCACGGGCGCAGGCGCATCGGTCGTCGAGACGAAGAGCGACGAGGAGCGCACCTGGACGGTCATGCGGGATCCGGAGGGGAATCCGTTCTGCGTCGAATAGCCCCGTCGGCTGAGCGCACGATCCAGCCGTCGCCGCCGACGCGAGTGAGTACCGCCTCAGCGCCGTCCGGCTCCGCCAGCGCCACGATCGAACCTCCGAAGCCGCCGCCCGTCATCCGCGCCGCGAACGCGCCCGCCTCGAGCGTCGCGGCGACGAGCGCGTCGAGCGTCGGCGTCGACACCTCGTAGTCGTCGCGGAGGCTCGCGTGGCTCGCCGCGAAGATCGGGCCGAGCGCCTGTGCATCGCCTTCCTCGAGCGCAGCGACTGCTGCGCGAACGCGCTCGTTCTCCGTCTCGACGTGGCGGACGCGCCCCGGGTGTCCGGACTCCAACTCCCAGCGACGGTCGGCGTAACCGGACCCTTCGTGCGAGTGCCGCTCCCCGGAGTCGAGCACGAGGATCGCAACGTCGTGCGGAAGCGGGACCCACCGGTGCTCGAGCGAGCCGCAATCGAGAAGTAGGGCGGACCCGGCCCGTCCGAGCAACGACGCCGCCTGGTCGAGGATCCCGGATGGCACGCCGACGGCACGCCTCTCGGCGCGCTGGCACGCCAGTGCGAGCTCGAGCGGCTCGAGCTCGAAGCCGGCGGCCTCGCAGAGCGCCAACGCGACGACGACCTCGAGTGCACCCGACGAGCCCAGCCCGGCGCCCTGCGGCAGGTCGGCCTCGAGCCTGCCCTTGATCCCGACTGGTGGGCGGCCGACTGCTTCGAGCTCCTCCGCGACGGCCGCGACGTAGCGCTCCCACGCTTCGGTCCCCTCTCGGGACTCGAGTGCGATCTCGTCCGCTCGCTCGAAGGTCAGCGTGATCCCGAGCTGGATGGCCACCGGCAGGACGAAACCCCCGCTGTAGTCGGTGTGCTCGCCGATCAGGTTGACCCGACCCGGTGCCCAAAGGCGGAGACTCATGGGATCCTCAGGCTATGAAGGTCACGCTCATCGGTGCGGGCTCAACCGTCTTCGCCAAGAACCTGATCGGCGATCTGCTCAGCTTTCCGGAACTTGCGAGCGGGATGACCGTCTCGCTGATGGACATCGACGAGGAACGGCTGCGCACGTCCGAGATCGCGGCAAGCCGGATCGCGGACGTCGTCGGCGTCGACGCCAGAATCGAAGCGACCCGCGATCGTCGCGCGGCCCTCGACGGCGCCGACTACGTCTTCACCCTGATGCAAGTGGGCGGCTACCGGCCCGCGACCGTGACGGACTTCGAGCTTCCCAAGCGCTTCGGGCTTCGCCAGACGATCGGCGACACCCTTGGCATCGGCGGGATCATGCGCGGGCTGCGGACGATCCCCGTGCTGCTCGACATCTGTCGCGACATGGAGGAACGGTGTCCGGACGCGCTCCTCCTTCAGTACGTCAATCCGATGGCGATGCTCTGCTGGGCCGCAGCTCGTGCGAGCTCGATCCGGACCGTCGGCCTCTGTCACTCCGTGCAGGGCACCGCACGCGAGCTCGCGGCGGACCTCGGTGTCCCGGCCGACGAGGTCGAGTACGTGTGCGCGGGGATCAACCACCTCGCCTTCTACCTCGAGCTCACTCATCACGGCAGAGACCTCTACCCCGACCTTCGCCGCAAAGACGACGTTCCCGAGTGGAACCGTGTCCGCTACGAGGTGCTCCGCCAGTTCGGCTACTTCTGCACGGAGTCGTCCGAGCATCTCGCCGAGTACGTGCCCTGGTTCATCAAGCGCTCGAGGCCGGAGCTCGTCGAGGAATTCAACGTCCCGCTCGACGAGTACCCGCGGCGGTGCGAGGCGCAGATCGCGGCATGGCAGGAACTGCGCGCATCGCTGGAGGAAGGCGCGGCGCTGAGCGTGGCTCGGAGCGACGAGTACGGGACCCGGATCGTCCACGCGCTGGAGACCGGTGAGACGTTCGCGTTCAACGGCAACGTCATGAACGACGGTCTCATCGACAACCTCCCGGCCTGCTGTGTCGAAGTGCCCTGCGTTGCCGGCGAGCACGGAATCACGCCGCTGCGTGTTGGAGCCCTTCCACCACAGCTCGCGGCGCTCGTCCAGACGAACGTGAACGTGCAGGCGCTGACCGTCGAGGCGGTCCTGTCCGGCAGCCGCGACCACGCCTGCCACGCGGCGATGCTCGATCCACACACCGGCGCCGAGCTCTCGCTCGCCGAGATCCGGGAACTTGTCGACCTGTTGCTCGAAGCCCACGGCGACCTGATGCCTCGGCTCCGTTAGTCGCAGCCAGCCTGATTCCGGCCCCAGGCGTCCCAAACGGCCTCCCGCCAGCGCGCCCGGCCAGGATAATGCCGGGATGCAGAAGTACGTCCTGTCCGAACTCGACTCGGGCGAACGCGTCATCTCCGAGCGTGTCCCTGGGGTTCGCTCCGTCGCGCTCGGCTTCTGGGTCGGCGCGGGTTCGCGGGACGAGACGGACGCGAAGGCCGGCGTTTCGCACTTCATCGAGCATCTGCTCTTCAAGGGATCCCACGCGTACACCGCGCAGCAGATCGCAGAGATTTTCGACGGGCTCGGCGGGGAACTGAACGCGGCGACTTCGCGCGAGCACACGATGGTGTACGCGCGCGTGCCGGATGGGCACGTGCAGACGGCGCTCGATGTGATGACGGACATGGTGTTCGCGCCCGCCTTCTCGGAGCTCGATGCCGAGCGGGAGGTCGTTCTCGAGGAGATCGCGATGTACGAGGACACTCCGCAGGAGCTCGTCCATGATCTCTTCTCGGAAGCCGTATTCGGCAGTCACGCGCTCGGCCGCCCGGTGATCGGCACCGCAGACGTCATCTCATCCGTCACGCGCCGCGTCCTCTCCACATATCACCGGCAGATGTACGCGGGCGGGAACGTCGTCATCGCGGCAGCGGGCAACATCGAGCACAGCAAGCTCATGAGGATGCTTGCACGCTCCCAAAGCCAGCAGCGGCCGCCTGCAGGCGGGCCGCGCGTCAGGCGCCCGCTCGTCAAGGCGCCACCGCCCGGGTTTCGCTTCGCACGGAAGGACACCGAGCAGTACCACGTCTGCATCGGTGCGCCCGGGATCGCGCGCTCCGACCACCGCCGTTTTGCCGCGTCGATCCTCGACTCGATCCTGGGCGGCTCAGCGTCCTCTCGCCTCTTCCAGGAGATCCGCGAGAAGCGGGGCATGGCGTACTCCGTCTACTCGTTTGCCTCGCAGTACACCGACACGGGCCTGGTCGGGGTGTATCTCGGGACGCGCGAGGAGAACCTCGCTCCCTCCCTCGAAATCGCGAGCGAGCAGCTCCTCGACATCGCCGCCGGAAACGTCCGTCCGGATGAGATCGCGCGCGCGAAGGAGAACCTCAAAGGGCGGATCATGCTCTCGATGGAGTCGACCTCGAACCGGATGAGCCGGCTCGGCAAGTCGCTCATCACGGAGACCGAGTTGCTCTCCTTCGAGCGGATCATTGCGAAGATCGAGGCCGTTGAACCCGACGAGGTCGCGGAGCTCGCGGCCCTGCTCTTCGCGGCGGAGAAGCTGTCGATCTCGGGAATTGGCCCGAAGGAGCGCGTATTCCGGGCCGCGGCGAGGCGGATCAATCCGTCCGTGCTCGCGCGAGCTGCGTGAAGCTCGTCCTGAATGGCCGCGGTGGCAAGGTTGGCTGCGTCCTTGCACCGGCGCTGGAAGCGGCAGGGCATGAGCTCGTCGAGCTGGACGAGGCCGAGGCGATGGTGGATTTCACGGCGCCCGACGCCGTGGAGGCGAACGTGGGCGCAGCGGTCGAGCGAGGCCTTCCCTGTGTGATCGGCACAACGGGCTTCGACCAGGCGCGTGTCGGCGCGCTGGCGCGGGAGCGGGGCGTCGCCTGCTTCCACGCGCCGAACTTCGCGCTCGGTGCGGTGCTGATGATGCGATTCGCCGGGGAGGCGGTCGCGCACCTGCCGCGTGCGGAGATCGTCGAGCTGCACAACGAAGCGAAGCGCGATGCCCCCTCTGGCACGGCCAAGGCGACAGCGGATCTTCTCGGCGGCAACCCGGCGATCCACTCGGTCCGCTTACCGGGCCTCGTCGCCCACCAGGAAGTCCTCTTTGGCGGCGACGGGCAGCTCCTGACGATCCGCCACGACACGTTCTCGCGGGAGGCGTTCGTGCCGGGAGTCCTGCTCGCGCTCGAGCGGCTTGGGGAGCTGCCGCCCGGACTGACCGTCGGCCTCGACTCCCTGCTTCAGTAGGCGTCCGATTCGCATCTCCCGTGTAACCGACGCCGACCTCGCAGAGCTGCTGCCGCTCCTTCGGGGTTACTGCGACTTCTACGACGTCGATCCGGACGATGACGCCCTGCTCGCAATGGCACGAGCGCTGCTCGCCGATCCCGATCGCGAGGGCGTCCAACTGATTGGGCGCAGCGACGAGGGCGAGGCTCTTGGCTTTGCGACGATCTTCTGGAGCTGGAGCACCTCGATCGCCGCGCGGATCGGAATCATGAACGACCTCTTCGTCGCGCCGGCAGGCCGCGGGGCGGGACTCGCGGATGCGCTTATCGCCGCGTGTGTGGAGGAGTGCCGGCGGCACGGCGCGGCCAAGCTGACGTGGCAGACCGCGCCCGACAACGCCACTGCACGGCGCGTCTACGAGCGGGTCGGTGCGACTCGAGAGGAGTGGGTGGACTACTGGCTCAGCGCGGAAGCGTGACGAGGGTTCTCAGCTGTCGTCGAGCGTCTTCGCGAAGCGCTTACCCGTCTCTTCGAGCCCGACGCGGCGGTAGAACTCGTGCGCGTCCGCGCGGCGTGTTGCGGTCGTGAGATAGAGGAGCGTGCAACCCCGTGTGCGCGCCTCGCCTTCCATCGCGTCGACCAGCGCGCGCCCGATCCCTTCACCGCGATGCGTCTCGTCAACGACCAGTGCGGCGAGCTTTGCGGCAGGACGGTCGTGTTCGATTGCCGGTGCGACCTGCAAATGGGCCAGGCCTACGACTGCTCCGTCGACATCCGCGACGACCACACGGTCGCCGACGATGTGGAGCCGTTCGAGCCGGCCCTCGACTCCCCTTGTCTCTGCGGGATAACCGAGCTGCGCGAGCAGGCCCGCGATCGCCTGCGCATCTGCAAGCTGCGCGTCCCTGATCATGAGACCCACCTCGCTAGACTACGAGGCCGTGCTAGGTGAGGTTCTGACCGCCGTCGTCACGCCTTTCAAGCCCGACGGGACGATCGACTTCGAGCGCTTCCGCGAACTCGCCCAATACCTCGTTGAGAGTGGTTCCGATGGGCTCGTCGTCGCGGGAACGACCGGTGAGAGCCCGACGCTCACGGACGACGAGCGCCTCGAGCTGTTCCGCGTCGCCGTCGACACGCTGAACGGCCGCGCGAGCGTCGTCGCCGGCACCGGCACCTATTCCACTGCCCACTCCGTCCACCTGACGCGTGAAGCCCACGAGCTCGGGGTCGACGGGCTCCTCGTCGTCACGCCGTACTACAACAAGCCGCCCGCGCGGGGGATCGTCGAGCACTTCCGAGCGATCGCCGACGTCAGCGACAGGCCGATCATCGTCTACAACATCCCCGGCCGGGTGGTGATCAACATCGAACCGGAGACGATCGTCGAGCTGGCCGAGATTCCGACCGTCCGAGCGGTCAAGCAGGCGAATGACGACCTCGTCCAGGCGCGTCGCATTGTCGGGGAAACCGACCTCGACCTCTACGCGGGGGACGACAACCTCATCCTTCCGTTCCTCGAGCTCGGGGGCATCGGCGGCGTCTGTGTTCACACGCACGTCGTCGGGCCCCAGGTGAAGCAGATGGTCAGTGCTTTCCGCGAGGGCGATGTCGAGACGGCGCGCCGCATCGACGAGGAGCTCCGGCCGGCTTTCGAGCTGCTCAAGGTCCAGACCAATCCCATTGCCATCAAGGCGGCCCTGAACCTCCTCGGCCAGGACGTCGGCGGCCTCCGTCTACCCCTCGTCCAGGCGAACGAGGGCGAGATCGCGCAGATCCGGGACTGTCTCGAGCGGCTTGGCGTCCTGAGCACTGCCGCCGTCTAGCAACGGCCCCTCCGAGAGCGCCAGGCCGAGCTCGTCGAGCGAGCCGAGCAGCGCCAGCTCGACGTGCCGGGGCGGGAGCTTGCGCGCGACGACCACGAGGAACCCGATCAGGGCGCTGTTGTCACGCCGTAGAGGGAGCGCGACCGCGATCCCGTCGTGTCCCAGCTCGGCGCCCGGCGCGACGATCGCCGCGCCACCCGACTCGGCCTCGCGGACGAGCCACCCGGTGAGGGCCGCCGGTGCAGGAGCGTCGCCACCGACCGCGTGCTCGATCGTGCCGCCCAGGCCGTCCTCGTCCCAGGAAAGGAGGCCTATCCACTCGTGCGGCCAGAGACCGCCGACCGTTTCGGCCAGGCGCCCGAAGACGCATCCGCGGTCGCCACCGCTGCCGAGAGCGCGCTGCACGGCGGCCGCGGCGCGGTCGGCACGGACACGGACGAGTCCGCGCAGCGCCAGACCTGCGACGGCCACGCCGCCTCCCGAGGCCGCGAGCCAGGGCTGGTCGAATCCGAGGCCGGCCAGCGCGAGAACGATTCCGCCGAGCGCAACCGTCTCCGGCCGCTCTTTCAGGTCGGTGAGGCCGGTGACTCCGATCCGGTAGGGGGCCGAGGCTCCACGAATCTCGTGCAGCTCCTCGGGGGACAGCACGGTGGTCGGATCCAGGCCGCGCTGCACGGCGACGAACGCCTTCGCGACCGCAGGGTGGAACTGCGTGCCTGCGTTGCGCTCGATCTCCATCAGCGCTGCCTCTTGCGAAAGACCGGGCCGGTATGGCCGGTCCGTGGTCATCGCGTCATAGCTGTCCGCGACGATCAGAAAGTGCGACGCAAGCGGAAGGTCGTCGCCGCCGATGCCGTAGTAGCCGCCACCGTCCATGCGCTCGTGATGCAGCTCGACCGCGCGAGCTTGATGAGCGACGAACTCGAAGCGCTGCAAGAGGCGCGCGGAAAGGCGCGGATGACGGCGCATTGCCGCCCACTCGGCCCTGTCGAGGCCGCCGCGCTTCCGCAGCAGGGACGCGTCGACGGCGACCTTGCCGAGATCGTGCAGGCGTCCGGCCCAGCGCAGACGGTCGATGTCGGAGAAGGGAAGCCGAAGCGCGCGCGCGAGCCCATCCACGTAGCCCGCGACGCGGAGCGAGTGGCGGTGGGTCGAGGGGTCGCGCTCGTCGACGATGTTCGCGAACGTCTCCAGCGCACGGAGCGTCTGGCGCTGCAGGCTCCGCAGTTGCAGCTGGGCCTGGTGGACGGCGATCGCGACGGGAATGAGGACGACAACGTTCCACGGGTGGCCGATCGCGAGCAATGCAAGTGTCGCTCCGAGGCCGGCCTCGCCGAAGCTGGCGACAAGGCGCGGCTCGAAGTTCTCGCGCGCGCGAACCACGTCGAGGAGGAGTGCACGCGTGGTGAGGTAGGCCAGCGCGAGCGCGACCACGGGAATCAGGTCGTCCAGCAGCACGAGGCTGCCGACATCTCCGCCCGCGACCTCGAACGCAATGCCTCCCGCGCACGCAGCGATCGCAGCGGCGCTCGCGTCGAACAGGAGCCCGCGGAAGGCGGTCTTGCGGAACAGGCCGGCCGCAGCGACCCCCGAGGCGGCGACCAGGGCGCCGGCCCAGGGTCCGAGGACGATCAGCGCGGCGATGTGGACCGCTGAGGCGAGCCGGAACCGCTCCGTCTGGCCGGGCTCGCGCGAGCGCTCACGATCGGATTCCTCGACGAGCTCGACGAGGATCACCGCCGCGAGGAAGAGCGCCAAAGTCGTGAGCGACCGGTCGGAGACCTTGAAGAGGGAGAGTCCGAGCACGCCGAGACCGAGGAAGATCGTGGCCAGGGAGGGACGAGACGGCCGCATGGGCCTCCTATCGGCTACAGGGACCCTCCCGCTTAGTGATCGGGCGTCTCTGGCTGTTCGGTAGGGCCCCAGACCTAGAAGCTGGTTTAGACGGCCGGTCGGCAGAGCCGCCCGGCCTCTCTGCGGCGCCGCCGAGTCGGCGCCTGAGTGGCGGGCGTCTCTGGCTGTTCGTTAGGCCCCAGACCTAGAAGCTGGTTTAGACGGCCGGTCGGCAAAGCCGCCCGGCCTCTCCGCGGCGCCGCCGAGTCGGCGCCTGAGTGGCGGGCGTCTCTGGCTGTTCGTTAGGGCCCCAGACCTAGAAGCTGGTTTAGACGGCCGGTCGGCAAAGCCGCCCGGCCTCTCCGCGGCGCCGCCGAGTCGGCGCCTTAGACTTGGAGCCAAGATGGCAGGAACCTGCAGGATCGTCGCCCTGGGCGGCCTCGGCGAGGTCGGGAAGAACATGACCGTCTACGAGTGCGAGGGCGCGATCGTCGTCGTAGACGCCGGTCTCGCCTTTCCCCGCGACGAGCACCTGGGGGTGGACCTCGTCTTGCCGGACTACGGCTACCTGCGGGAGCGCGCCGACTCGATCCGGGCCGTGATCCTCACGCACGGGCACGAGGATCACGTCGGTGGGCTTCCGTACCTCATGCGCGAGGTGCGGATCCCCGAGGTGTGGGCCACCCGGCTCACTCTCGGGCTCGTCAAGTCGAAGCTCGACGAACACGGGCTGCTCCGTTCCGCCGAGCTCCGGGAGGTGCATCCGGACGATCCCCCGCACGAGCTTGGGCCCTTCCGGATCGAGCTCGTCCGGATGGCGCACTCCATCCCCGATTCGGCGGCGATCGTCCTCGAGACACCCGCCGGACGGATCGTCCACACCGGCGACTACAAGCTCGACCACACCCCCGTTGACGGGCTCAAGACGGACGTTGGCCGGCTGGCGGAGCTGGGGAATCGCGGGGTCGACCTCCTGCTGGGTGACTCGACCAACGCGGAGCGCCCGGGCTTCACGCCCTCGGAGCGCATCGTCGGCGAAGCCTTCCGCCAGATCTTTCCGCTGCGAGAGGGACGCATTCTCGTCTCCTCATTCGCGTCCAACGTCCACCGAATGCAGCAGGCCTGCGATGTTGCCGTCGAGCTCGGCCGCAAGATCTGCATCGTGGGGCGTTCGATGCGAAAGAACGCGAACATCGCGCGCAACCTCGGCTACATGGACGTGCCCGAGGGGATGCTCGTGCGCCCGAACGAGCTGGAAGGCCTCCCGCCCAACGAGCAGCTGATCCTCTGCACCGGGAGCCAGGGCGAGCCGCTCTCCGCGCTCACGCGGATCGCGTACAACGACCATCCGGCGCTGCGCGTCGAGCGGGGTGACACCGTGATCATCTCTGCGAAGCCGGTCCCCGGGAACGAGTTGCGCGTCCACGACACGATCAACCAGCTGGCGAAGTCCGGGGCCGAAGTGCTCCACCAGGAGATCGCGCCCGTGCACGTGTCGGGACACGCGTGCTCCGAGGAGCTGCGCACGCTGCTCGCGCTGACTCGTCCGAAGGCGGTGATGCCAGTGCACGGCGAGTACCGCATGCAGGCGGCGCACGCCCAGCTCGCGCGGGATGCAGGCGTGCCAGCAGGCTCGATCGTGCTCGCCGAGAACGGGACGCTCGTCGAGCTCTCGGGTGAAGGCGTACGCGTGATCGGCGAGGTCGAAACAGGCGTCGCCTTCGTCGACGGGCTCGGGGTAGGCGACGTGCACGACGTGGCGTTGCGCGACCGGCGGCGTCTGTCGGAGGACGGCGTCCTCATCATCGTCGCGACGCTCGCCTCGGCGGACGGGGGCTCGGCAGGACCGCCGGAGCTGATCGCGCGAGGGTTCGGGGACAGTTCCGGTCCACTTTTGGACGAGCTACGAGACGAAGCGAACCGCGTCCTGCAGCAGTGTTTGCACGACGAGATCAGCGAGATCAAGCTCCTGCAGGAGCATCTCCACGACGAGGTCGGACAATTGGTCTATGACAGAACCCGCCGCAGGCCGATGATCCTTCCGGTAGTTGTAGAGGTCTGAGGTCTGATGTCGACGATTCGAGCGAGAGAGCCCGGTTGGGCAGACGTGCTGGAGGACCACGCAACGCAGTGGGCGACGGCCCGACGCCTTGTGGGCCAGCTCGCCGCCTGCGAGGCGGCTGCGCTCGCGTTCTGCCGCTTGCTCGAGCGGTGGGCGCGCGGTGACGCGGCTCCGTCAACCGCCGGCGCCCGCGAGGCGGCGCTCCGCCACGCCGCGGACCGTGCCGAGACCGCGCTAGCCGGCCTCGAGCATCCGCTCGACCGGTACCTCCTCGAGCTGGAGTCGGATCACGCGGAAGGCCGCTCCTGGTACGGCGGGCCGGGTGCGGGGGAGCTGATCGAGTGGGCGCCGGTGCTGAAGCGCGCTGGCGTGGCGGCGTGCTCGATACGCGTGGCCCAGGCCTATCTGGAGCTGGCAGTTCTCGTCCGGGCGCTGGAGGGACTGGCGGACATGGCCAGGATCGACGCGGCGCCCGATCCTTCGTCGCTCTGGGCGGGTCTCTTCGACCTGCGCGAGAACCTCGAGCGAGCGGCGGGCGACCTCCGCGCGCTCGCTGCTTGACGGCCGCGCCGGCCTTCGAGGTTCGGCAGTACCAAGATGCCGACGAGCAAGGTTGGGTGCGGTGCCGCGTGCTCGGTTTCCTCGACAGCGCGTTCTTCGACGACGTCCGCCGCGAGAAGGAGCGTTACGACGCCCCGGCGATCGAGCTGGTCGCCGTCGCGGGCGATCTCGTCGTCGGCCTCCTCGACCTGGAGGTGGAGCCCGCGCCGGGCGTCCTCTGGGACACCGATGCGCGCGGAGGGGTGATCTGGCACGTCGCGGTGCACCCCGACCATCGACGCTGTGGCATCGGCTCCGCGCTCGTTGACCGAGCTCTCGTGCTCGCGCGCGACGCGGGATTGGAGGTCGTCCAGGCGTGGACACGTGACGATCCCTGGGTGCACGCCTGGTATGAGGCGTGCGGCTTTCGGAGGCGGTACTCCTACCTTCACGTCTATCTCCAGTCCGACGAGGTTCGGGGTGAGGTCACTCTCAGGACTGAAGGTCTGAACCCGGTCCTCGCCTTCGCGCACTACACGGGTGGCCCACCTGGGGCGGACGAGCTTCGGCGGCGATTCCAACGCACGCACGACGATGTCCTCTTCGAGCGAGCGGTTTGAGCGCAGTCGCGCTCACCGTCGTGGGCTCGATCAATCTCGACCTCGTCGCGAAGGTCGAGCGCCTCCCTCGGCCGGGCGAGACGCTCAGCGGTGCGACGCTGGACCGGATTCCGGGCGGAAAGGGCGCGAATCAGGCGGTTGCCGCGGCGCGGTTGGGCGCGGAAGTGCGCATGGTCGGTTGCGTCGGCGCCGACCCGAACGCGGAAGAAGCCCTTGCCGGTCTGCGCGAGGCCGGTGTCGAGCTCGACGTGCGGGAGGTGGAGGCGCCGACCGGGATCGCGATCATCCTGGTTGCCGGCGACGGCGAGAACCAGATCGTCGTCGTTCCCGGGGCGAACGCCGTCGTCGGCGGGTTCTCCGCGGGCGCAAACGTCCTCTGTCAGCTCGAGATCCCCGACGCCGCGGTGCACGAGGCACGGGCGCAGGCCTCCTGGCTCTGCGTCAACGCGGCGCCCGCGAGACCGCTTGTGGTCAACGCCGACCTCGTCGTCGCGAACCGCTACGAGGCCGAGGTCGTCGGAGAGCAACGGCTGCTCGCGCTGACCCTCGGCGAAGAGGGCGCGGTGCTGCTGGAGGACGGTCGTGAGGTGGCTCGCGCAAGGCCGCCGTACGTCGAGGTCGTCGACGGCACGGCCGCGGGGGACGCCTTCACCGCGTGCCTCGTCGTCTCGCTACTCGAGGGGCGCGACCACGAGGAAGCGCTCCGACGCGCCTGCGCCGCCGGCGCGATCGCCGCCTCGCGTTTCGGAGCGCAGCCCTCCCTGCCAACGTCCCGGGAGGTAGACGCGATACTCCGCCCATGACGGCCACGCCGATCCTGCTGGATTGCGATCCCGGCCATGACGACGCGATCGCGCTACTCCTCGCCCTCGCGGCTCCCGAGTTGGAGCTTCTGGGCGTCACGACGGTTGCCGGAAACCAGACACTGGAGAAGACGACGGCGAACGCAATCCGGGTGCTCGAGTTCGCCGGGCGAGCCGACGTGCCGGTCGCAGCCGGAGCCGACCGGCCGCTCGTGCGCGACCCGTTCGTCGCGGCCTACGTCCACGGTGATACCGGACTGGACGGCCCCGACCTGCCGCCGCCGCAGGGTGCCCCCGTCAACCGACACGCGGTCGACTTTCTCGCGGACAAGATCCGGGAAGCAGACGGCGCGGTCACCCTCGTCCCGGTGGGACCGCTGACGAACGTCGCGCTGATGCTCGCTCTACACCCGGACGCGCGCCCGGAGCGCATCGTCCTCATGGGCGGGGCCGTCGCCGAAGGGAACATCACGCCCGCTGCGGAGTTCAACATCTGGGCCGACCCGGAGGCGGCTGCACGCGTGTTCGCCAGCGGGATCGACGTGACGATGATCGGTCTCGATGTCACGCACAAGGCGCTGTTCACAACCGCGCACGTCAGCAGGCTGGCCGGGCGAGTGGGGGAGATGGTCACGGAGCTGCTCCGTTTCTACGACCGCTTCCATCGCGACGTCTACGGCTTCGACGGCTCGCCGGTCCACGATGCGGTCGCGGTCGCGCACGTCTTGAAGCCAGAGCTCGTCGAGACGTTGCATCGCAACGTCGAGATCGACGTCGAGTCGGAGCTCTGCCGCGGCCGCACGGTCGTCGACCTCTGGCGGCGCACCGAGCGACAGCCGAACGCGCACGTCGGCGTCGACATCGACGCGGACGGCTTCCTCGAGCTCCTGATCGAGCGCGTCAATTCGCTTCGATGAGCCTCGTCTTTGCGGCGATCGCGCCGCACGGCACGGTCGAGGTCTCCGGAGTGCCCGCGGCCGCGATCGCCGGCGCGGAGAAGACGCATGCGGCACTCCAGGAGCTCGGGAGCCGGTTCGACGAGGCGCGCCCCGAGGCGACAATCGTCCTGACGCCGCACAACGTGCACATCGAAGGACACTTCGCCGTGGTGCTGGCCGGAACGCTCGCGGGCAGACTCGCCGAGTTCGACGCTCCCGAGGTCGAGCTTTCCTGCTCGGTTGATCTCGAGCTGGCCGCCGCAGTTGTCGTTGCGCTGCACGACGACGGCATCCCTGTCGTCGGCGCAAGCTTCGGCGCGAACGATCCGGGAGCCGCGACCGCGCCGATGGACTGGGGCGTGCTGATCCCGCTCTGGTACATGGGCGGCCGCTCGGACCCGCAGGTGCCGGCGGTCGTGGTCAGCCCGGCCCGCGACCGTCCTGTCGTGGAGCACGTGCGGGCGGGGGCCGCGATCGCACGGGCCGCGGCGGAGTCGGGCAAGCGCGTCTCGCTGATCGCAAGTGCGGACCACGGTCACGCGCACGACGCCGAGGGCCCGTATGGATCCGACCCGGCGGCCGCGGAGTACGACGAGCAAGTGGTACGGCTCGTTGAGGAGAATCGGCTCGGCGGGCTCCTGGAGCTGGATCCGGCCTTCGTGGACGCAGCCAAAGCAGACAGCTGGTGGCAGCTGCTCATGCTGCACGGGGCGCTCGGAGAAGGCTGGCGCGGGGAGTTCCTTTCCTACGAAACATCAACCTATTTCGGGATGCTCTGTGCCGCCTATGTGCCTAATTAAAGAAGTGGGCTATCCAGGCCGAAACCAGGTTGGTAATGACCAACAGAGAAATGCGGCTGCGGCACCTAGGCCTGGCGTTGGTTGCCCTTACCGGCATCTGGATCGCTGTGGTGATCCAGCGCAGCCATGCGCCGGCGACGTCTGCCTTGGCATCGGGACCGCAGCCGGCGGACGTTTCGGCACCTAGACCGAAGCTCGTCCACGTCGAAGGGCTCAGCCGCCCGGTCGCAGGTACTCCGATCGTCGAGGTGAGATCGCATCCGCACGTCGCGACCCCCGCCGCGCCGGCTCGCGTGCAGGACGTTCAGGTTTCTCCTCTCGAGACCACCGAGCCTTCGTCCGCCGGAGCGGTCGCCATCGACGAAGACACCCGAGCAGCCGCGGTGACGCCGCCCCCGCCTCCGGACCCGCTCGAGATCACGGACGGGCAGGTCGTCGCCCTGTCGTCGACGAGCGCCCGCCTCACCTGGCGGACGAACGTCCCGACTCCGACCCAGGCCGCGTTCGGCCTCGACGCGCCGACGATCTGGACCCAGGCCTCGAGCGAGAGCCTCGTCGAGCACGAGGCCGTGCTGACCGGCCTCGAGTTCTCGACGACCTACAAGGTGTACCTCCACGCGGTCGACGAATGGAATCGCGCCCAGACGACGACGCTCGAGCTAACGACGGGCCCGATGGGGGACCGCACGAATGCGCGCACCAGCGGCGACCGCATCCTGCTCGATGAGCGGCCCTTCTTCCCGGTCGCAGTCTGGGGGCAGTGCGCGGACGGCTACGGGAGCAACATCGACGACGGCATCAACCTCTTCATGGGCGCGGGTTGCGGAGACGAGCCGGAACTGCCCGCACGTCTCGGCGGCCGCGCCTACTCGATCGTGGATGCAGGGAACAGCGGGCTCGACGGGCGCGGCGTGATCGGCTGGTACTTCCCGGACGAGTGGGACGCCTTCCTCGCGAGCAACGTGAAGCGCGCCGACCTCAACCGTTACATTCCGACGCAGCGCGCCGGCCGGATCAGCTTCCTCACCCTCACCAACCACTTCTACAGTCGGGCCGAGCCGCTACCGGAGGGGAAGGGCATGTACCCCGTGCTCATGTCGATTCCCGATGTCATCGGCTTCGACCTCTATCCGTTGCAGGTGTGGTGCCGCCCTGCCTTCGGTGACGTCATGGACGCGCAGCGCGAGCTCCACGACGCCTCGGGTGGCAAGCCGACGTTCCAGTGGATCGAGGTGGCGAAGATGGAGCATCCCTGCAGGGACCACGCGAGCCTCGACCCGACTGCCGCGACCGTGCGAGCCGAGACCTGGCTCTCGATCGCCGGTGGCGCCGATGCGGTTGGCTACTTCCCGAACCGCTGGTCAGGAGAAATCGGCGACGAGATCAGCCGGACGAATCGCGACATCAAGGCCCTCACCCTGGCGCTGCTCACGCCGACGCTGAACGCCCACTCCGACGCCGAGGCAGTACGGGTCTCCGCACGGACGTTGAACGGCGCGCTCTACGTGATCGCCGTCAACACGACCGAGACCACCGTGCAGGCGAAGATCACCATTGACGGAATCGGGCTCGAGGGCCGCTCCGCCACGACCCTGGGCAGCGGGACCGCCGTCGGCTCAGACGACCAAGGTTTCTCCGACACGTTCGGACCCCTCGCAACACGCGTGTACGTCATTCCGCCACAAGGTTGGTAGTCACGGGCCCTCGGCCCATGTCGGCCACCAAGGCCGGAAGCTAGTGCGGGCAAAGCTGCACTAGCTGGAGGCGAACTAACGCGGGCGGGGACGCTGCAGCGCCGCCGCCCGCGGACCACGACCTTCGCCGACAGCAACCCGTGGGAGTGCGCGGGCTTGGCCCGCGCACGTTTAGCCGCGAAGCGGCCGATCCAGTGCCTGCGCGAAAGCGAAGCTTTCGTGTAGGAGCTGCTTCGCCCATGGCGAAGCAGCAGACATGGCGCGCCGCCGCAAAAAGCGCACCCTCAGGCCGCGCTTGCCCTCACGCGTCAAGAAGCGCACGCGTAAGGGGAAGCAGAAGAGCCAGCAGCACCTCGAGCTGATCGGCCTCGGGCTCGTCGCGCTGGGGGTCTTTCTCGCGTCCGTTCTCTACCTTTTCACGGCGACGATCGGCGCCGCCGCCTACGCCGCGCCGGTGACATTCCTCACGGTCGGGGGACTCATGGTGGCGCGCAGCGCGCTCGTGGACGTGCGGCCGTTCCGGACGGGACTGATCGTGACAACGTTCGGCCTGCTCACGACGCTCGGCTCAGGGAACGGAGGCGAGATCGGCCGCGCGCTCGAGAAGCTCTTCGGTACCTTGCTGGGAACGACGGGCTCGACCCTCGTCGGGGTCCTCGCACTGGTGGTTGGATCGCTCCTGCTCTCCGGCGCGTCTGCCGGTGCGCTGGTCCGGCGCTCCGGGCATGCGGTTCGGCGCGCGCACACCAGGGCACGGCGGGCGCATCCCGTCGCGGACACGGCCCCGGCGCCCGTCATACCGTTGCGCCCGCACGAGCCTCCGGTCGACGTCGTGCACGACTTCCCGGACGTCATCGGCGAGAACCACCCGCCGCCGCTGCTCATCGAGCCCCAGCAGGACGATCCCAACCAGCCGAGCCTGTTCGACGCCGGGTCGGTCGAGACCCACGAGGCGTACACGCTTCCGGACCGCGGCATCCTGCGGAGGGCACCGGCTCCGAGCCAGATCTCGGGGGACGTGGCGGAGCGAACCGCGAGCGCTCTCGTCCAGACGCTCAAGCACTTCGGCGTCGAGGCCACGATCAGCGGCCAGATCTCCGGCCCCCGGGTGACGCGCTACGAGCTGCAGCTCGCGCCGGGCACGAAGGTCTCCAAGGTCGCCGCGCTCAAGGACGATCTCTCGTATGCGCTCGCGACGACCGAGATCCGCATCCTCGCTCCGATCCCCGGCAAGCAGGCGGTGGGGGTCGAGGTGCCGAACCTTTCGCCCAACCTCGTCACCCTCGGCGACATCTTCGACGATCTCCCCGCGACGGCCAGCCCGCTCGCCGTGTGGCTGGGCAAAGACATCTCCGGCACTGCCGTGTGGACCGACCTTGCCCGGATGCCGCACCTTCTGATCGCGGGCACGACGGGCTCGGGCAAGTCCGGCTGCATCAACACGCTGCTGACGTCGATCCTGCTGCGCTCGACTCCGGATGAGGTGCGCATGATCCTCATCGATCCGAAGCGAATCGAGCTCGGCTTCTACGAGTCGATCCCGCACCTGCTGACGCCGGTCGTCTCGAGCCCGAAGCAGGCCTCTGCTGCCCTCACGAACATCGTCGCCGAGATGGAGCGCCGCTACGAGCGGCTGTCGGCAGTGCGCGCCCGCAACCTCGCCGAGGCCAACCGTACGCTGCGCCAGCGCGGCGAGCAGCCGATGCCGCACCTTCTCGTCGTCATCGACGAGCTCGCCGACCTGATGATGATCTCTCCGCAGGAAGTCGAGGACGCCGTGATTCGTCTCGCGCAGAAGTCACGCGCCGTCGGCGTCCACCTGGTGCTCGCCACGCAGCGGCCGTCCGTGGACGTGATCACCGGGATGATCAAGGCGAACGTCCCCTCCCGGATCGCGTTCGCCGTCTCTTCGCAGACCGACTCCCGGGTCATCCTCGACCAGGCAGGCGCAGAGAGCCTCCTCGGCCAGGGAGACATGCTCTTCAAGCCGCTCGGCACCTCACGCTTGCAGCGCGTGCAGGGCGCGTACGTGTCGGAGGAGGAGATCGCCCTGATCGTCGACCAGTGCCGCCACCAACGCGAGCAGGAGCTCGACGAATCGCTGCTCGAGCTGCCCGAGGTGTTCGCGGAAGACGTCGACGGAGACGACGGCGAGTTCGACCCGGACGAAGATCCGCTGCTGGAGAAGGCGATCGAGGTGGTCGTGCAGACGCAGACCGCGTCCGTCTCCCTTCTGCAACGCCGCCTCCGCGTCGGCTACACGCGGGCGGGCCGGCTGCGGCGCGGGATCATCTCCGGCTACGAGGGCTCGAAGCCGCGGCGGGTGCTCGTCGCCGAAGCGGAACTCGACCGCCTCGCTGCTAACTAAGCGCCCACGCTTCCGTCCCAACCATCTGGACGGCCTCGACCGTGGGGTCGCCAGGGGTTAGCATCATCTCACCTTTCCCACAGTAAGGAGAGTGCAGTGAAAGCACGAAAGTTGACGTGGGTCGCCGTGCCGGTCTTCGCGGGTGCGCTCGCATTCGTAGGCGCCGGATCCGGACAGACCGATGGGTCGAGCAGCAACGCGGCGGCGTTCACGGCTGCGATCGTCACCGACACGGCAGGCCTGAACGACCGGTCGTTCAACCATCTCGCCAATGTCGGGCGGCTACGCGCACAGAAGCTGCTCAAGATCAAGACGCGCGCCTTCATCTCGAAGTCGACGTCGGACTACCTTCCCAACATGGTGGCAGCAGCCTCGCAGGGCTATAAAGCCGTTGTCGCGAACGGGTTCCTGCTCTCGGACCCGATGAGTACCGCTGCGCAGCAGTTCACTCAGACGAAATGGGCGATCGTCGATTTTCCGTGGGCTGCGCTTAAGGACAAGCCGGCAAACGCAACCGGGCTTACTTTCAAGTCCGAGCAGTCCGGTTATCTCGTCGGCTACCTCGCCGGCCTGATGGTGAAGAAGCAGGGCGGTCCGAAGGTGGTCAGCGCCGTCGGCGGCCAGAAGCTTCCGTCGGTCGACAACTGGATCGCCGGCTACCGGGCGGGGGCCCTCAAAGCGTTGCCGGGCATCGAGGTTCTGATCGATTACTCGGGTGCGTTTCCACCCTCGGCCGCGCCTAAGTGCAAGGAGATCGCGCTCAATCAGATCGCACGGGGCTCACAGGTCGTCTTCCAGGTCGCCGGCGGCTGCGGTCTGGGGGCGCTGGACGCGGCTAAGGAGAAGCGCAAGTGGGGCATCGGCGTCGACGCCGACCAGTTCTATCTCGGATCGCACATCCTGACGAGCGGTACGAAGTTCGTCGACGTCGCGGTCTTCAGGTTCATCAGGTCGGTGAAGAACGGCACGTTCAAGGGCGGGCGTGACACTGTCTTCAACCTCAAGAACGGCGGCCAGGGCGTCGGCAAGATCAGCAAGAAGGTGCCGAAGTCCTTCATCGCCAGGATGAACAAGATCAAGAAGCAGATCATCGCGGGCAAGATCAAGCCGCCGGACAAGCTCTAGCGACCCGAGGGAGCGGGCCCACCGGGCCCGCTCCCCTCCTGTTGGACCCCGACGGTCCCTAGAATCATCCGGTGATGGGCGACGCCCCGCTCCTCGAACTCAGGCGGATCACGAAGCGCTTCCCCGGAGTCGTCGCCAACGACCATGTCGACTTCGACCTCGAGCGCGGCGAGGTGCACGCGCTGCTCGGCGAGAACGGCGCGGGCAAGTCGACGCTGATGAGCGTCCTCTATGGGCTGTACCACCCGGATGAGGGCGAGATCCGCATTAATGGATCGGAAGTCGTGATCGACTCGCCGAAACGGGCGATCGAACTCGGGATCGGCATGGTGCACCAACACTTCATGTTGATACCGGTGATGACCGTCGCGGAGAATATCGTTCTGGCCACCGAGCCCACACGTGGGCGTGTGCTCCTCGACTACGACGTGGCGGCGAAGCGTGTCGCCGACCTCTCGCGAACGTTCGGTTTCGCGATCGATCCGAAGGCTCGGGTCGAGAACATCACCGTCGGCCAGCAGCAGCGGGTCGAGATCATGAAGGCCCTGTACCGCAATGCGGACATTCTCATCCTCGACGAGCCAACGGCGGTACTGACCCCGCAGGAAGCGCGTCAGCTGTTCGACATCCTCAGAACGCTAAGGCAGAAGGGAATCTCTGTCATCTTCATCAGTCACAAGCTGAACGAGGTACTCGAGATCGCCGATCGGATCACCGTGCTCCGACGAGGGAAGAAGATCGACACGCTGCCGCGCGAGGGTGCGACCGAGCCCGCTCTCGCACGGCTGATGGTGGGTCGGGAGGTTCTCCTCCGAGTCGATAAGCCGCCGGCGAATCCCGAGGCGCCACTCCTCGTCCTCGAGCACCTCACCGTCTTCGACGATCGGGGGCTCGAGGCCGTGCGAGAGCTGTCATTTGAGGTTCGCGCGGGAGAGATCCTGGGGATCGCGGGCATCGACGGCAATGGCCAGACCGAGCTCATCGAGGCACTCACTGGGCTGCGCCGGCCGGCGGAGGGCCGGATCGAACTCGCGGGACGGGACGTTTCCCACGCGAGCCCCCGGCGCCTGATCGAGGCCGGCGTCGGGCACATCCCCGAGGACCGCCTGCGCCGAGGGCTCGTGCTCGAGTTTTCGCTGGCGGAGAACCTCGCGCTTCAGGATTACCGCAAAGAGCCCGACTCCCGCTTCGGCTGGCTCTTCCCGCGACGGCTGATCGAGCGGGCTCGTCGACTGCTGAAGGAGTTCGACGTCCGCGGCGGCGGGCCGCGGACACGTGCAGCCGCACTCTCGGGTGGAAATCAGCAGAAGCTCGTGATCGCCCGTGAGGTTTCCCGCAACCCCAGCGTGCTGGTCGCCGCGCAACCGACTCGGGGTCTCGATGTGGGCGCGATCGAGTACGTCCACAGGCGGCTCGTCGATGCAAGGAACGCGGGGAAGGCGGTGCTGCTCGTGTCGCTCGAGCTCGACGAGATCCTGTCGCTATCCGACCGCATCCTTGTCATGTACGAGGGCCGCATCGCCGGCGAATACGCCCCGGATGTGTCGGAGGAGGAGCTCGGGATCGCGATGACGGGAGGGCGCCGGGAGAAGGCCGCGTGAGCGAGCCAGCCGAGCCCGAGGCCCTGGAGCCGGAGGCAGGCCAAATCCCGAGCGTTGCGGCCCGCCTGGCGCTCTACCAGCGGGCGGGCGGGATTGTGACGCCGCTGCTGACAACCGTCCTCGCCTTCGCGGTCGGCGGGCTTGTCGTACTCGTGACGACGGGTAAGAACCCCCTTTCCACGTACCGGGCAATTTTCGACGGCACGGGCCTCAATTGGCTCTTCCCGTGGATCTCACACGGGGAACGGGTGACAGCGGCCTTCAATCTCCAGACGACCCTCGTGCTGACGACCACACTGATGCTAACCGGTCTAGCGGTCGCTTTCGCCTTCCGCTGTGGCCTTTTCAATATCGGCGGCCAGGGCCAGTACCTGGCGGGTGGGATCACGGCCGTGTGGATCGGCTCATCGCTCTCCGGGCTCCCCGGACTGCCGCACATCCTCTTGGCGCTCACTCTCGGCGCCGTCGCGGGTGCCCTACTCGCGGGCATAGCCGGCCTCCTGAAGGCGACCGTCGGTGCGCACGAGGTGATTACGACGATCATGCTCAACTGGATCGTTTACTGGACCGGCAGCTACCTGTTCGGCATCGGCGGGCCACTCCAGAACAGCTTCTCGCCGTCCGAGCCGAAGTCCAACGATGTCGTCGCATCGGCGCGGCTCCACGTGTTCTGGGGCAACCCACTTCTCCAGGGACTGCACGTCGGCCTCTTCGTCGCGCTCGCGGCACTCGTCGCCTACTGGATCGTCCTGAACCGAACGACGCTCGGCTACGAGGTGCGCGCGGTCGGCTTCAACGCGGAGGCTGCCCGGTACGGCGGGATCAGCGTCGCGCGCAACTACTTCCTGGCGATGGCGATCTCCGGCCTCTTCGCCGGGGTCGCGGGCGCGATCGACGTCCTCGGGTGGCAGTTCCGGCTCGCCGTCAACGACGTCCAGACGTCGACCATCGGCTTCATCGGCATCGCGGTCGCGCTCCTCGGCCGTAATACGGCAGTCGGCGTGGGGCTGGCGGCGCTCCTCTTCGGCGCGCTCCTGAACGGCACCTCGACGCGGAACCTTGATCCCGAGATCTTCCGGCCCGAGCTGGCGGACAACCTGACGCTGCTGATCCAGGGGCTTGTCGTGCTGTTCGTCGGCGCGGACGTGCTGATCCTCTACCTCTGGCAGCTGCGCCGGAGGTTCATGCGACCGGGGAGAGCGCCTGAATGAGCGTGGAGGCCTCCCTGAGCGAGCGGCTGCCGTGGCTTCGCCTGCGCGACGTCCCGAAGATCGTCGGTAGCGTCGGCATCGGGCTGGGGCTGGTCGCGTTCTGGCTCACGCTGCCGCCCCTCGCTGCACGCGCCGTCGTCTGGCCCATCGTGCTCGGGATCCCGGCCGTGGCCGCGGGCATCTGGGCGGCGAGCCGCGGCGCTCGCCGCGTCGGCTGGGCCGCGGTGGCCGTCGGCCTGCTCGGAATCGCGCTCGGCTTGCTCGCGACGCGGTCGAGCGTCGGGAACCTCGACCGGGTAGTCGTCTGGTCCGCGCTCCTCGGCTCGACGCTGCGCTACGCCACGCCGCTCACGTTCGCCGCCATCGGCGGCATGTTCTCGGAGCGCAGCGGCGTGGTCAACATCGGGCTCGAGGGAATGATGCTGATGGGCGCCTTTTTCGGCATCTGGGGCGCCGGGAAGACCGACTCGTGGGCGCTGGGTCTCGTGATCGCCCTCCTGGCAGGAAGCGCGCTTGCGCTGGTGCACGCCTTCTTCGCAATTCACCTTCGCGCCGACCAGATCGTCACGGGTACGGCGGTCAACTTCCTCGCGCTGGGGATCACCGGGTATCTGTACGTCGACATCTACGGAGAGGAGGGAATCCCTCCAGGTATTCCGGAGATTCCCGATCTCAACCTAGGCGGCCTGAAGGACGTCTACTTCATCGGACCGGTGTTCGGCCAGCTGAATCTGATGATCTGGCTCAGCTTCGCGTTGCTCGTTCTCTCGTACCTCGTCATGTTCAAGACGCCGATCGGTTTGCGCATTCGCTCCGTCGGCGAGCATCCCCGCGCCGCAGAGACGGTCGGCATCTCCGTTTACAGGACGCGGTACGCTGCGGTCGTCGTCTCCGGTGCGCTCTCCGCGCTGGGCGGTGCATACCTCTCGCTGGGTTTCGTGCACACCTTCGACCAGAACATCACGGGCGGCCGCGGCTTCATCGCGCTCGCCGCGCTGATCTTCGGCAACTGGCGACCCCTCGGCGCCTTCGCGGCAGCGTTGTTGTTCGGCTTCTCCAGTGCGCTTGCAGACAGGCTTCCGGCGTACTTCGAGTCCGGAAGCCAGATACCCCTCGTCTTCAACTCGCTCCCCTACGTCCTAACGCTGATCGCGGTCGCCGGAGTGATCGGCCGCTCCATTCCGCCCGCAGCGATCGGCCGCCCATACAAGAAGCAATAAACCCCGGCGGTCTCCTGGGCCGGCCGCACTGCTCACGTGGCTGCGAAGGCCCGCCCTTCAGGCTCGGGCACGTGCGTTCTCGGTCGACATAGAATCGCCGCCGATGGGCGCGGCGCGGTGACCGACCGAGAACCGCAGATCATGGCCTCGGAACCGGGCGCGCCGCCTGAGTGGGAGCCGGAGGGTTACGCGCCCAGCGTTGCCCAGCGTTTCGCGTTCTACCAGCGCGCCGGCGGCGTTCTCACACCCGTCTTGACCGCCGTCTTCGCGTTTTTGATGGGCGGTCTAGTTGTACTCGCCACGGGCCACAACCCGTGGCGGACCTATGAGGCGATCTTCCAAGGCGCGGGCCTCAATTGGTTCTTCCACTTCGGCAGCCACCACATCGACCTTCCCTTCACGAACCACCACGTCTGGTTCTGGTGGGACACCGACACCGCCGGCAACACCACTTACAACCTGACACAGACGCTTGCCACCACCGCGCCGCTGATACTCACGGGGCTCGCGGTCGCCTTCGCCTTCCGCTGCGGTCTGTTCAACATCGGCGGCCAGGGTCAGTACATCGCCGGCGCGATCATGGGCGTCTGGGTCGGCACCTCGTTTCCCAGCATGGGGCACGTCCCGCACGTGCTGCTCGCGATCGTGCTGGCCTCGCTGGTGGGTGCGACCTGGGCCGCGTTCGCCGGCATTCTCAAGGCGGCGATCGGCGCCAACGAGGTGATCACAACGATCATGCTCAACTGGGTCGCGTACTGGGCCGGAATCTACGCCTTCGGCCGCGGCGGCCCGCTGCAGAGCCAGACCGAAAAGTCGATCCCGGTCTCCTCGGAGATCCACGCCAGCGCCAAGCTCCCGGTGTTCTGGGGCCATGCACAGGAGGGAGTCCACGTCGGCCTCTTCGTCGCGGTTGCAATGCTTCTCGTGTTCTGGTTGGTGCTGAACCGGACGACGCTCGGGTACGAAGTCCGCGCCGTCGGCTTCAACCCCGAGGCCGCGCGTTATGGCGGCATCCGCGTCGCGCGAAGCTACATCGTCGCGATGGCAATCTCCGGCCTGTCTACTCGGACGCAATACGGCTGTTGGTATCGGCTTGGCGGCGCTGCTGTTCGGCGGCCTGACGACCGGCACGTCGACGCGGAGCCTCGACCCGAACATATTTCCGCCGGAACTCGCCGACAACCTCGCGCTGATGATCCAGGCGCTCGTCCTGCTCTTCGTCGGAGCGGACCTCCTGATCCTCTATCTGTGGCAGGCACGCCGAAAGCTCCGTCTGTCGAGGCGCCGAACAGCCGCGTTGGAGGAAGCGTGACCCTCGCCTCCGCTTCTTCCCACCCGGTCCCGGTACGGCCGCGCTGGGTAGCAATCGCGGGAATCGGCCTCGGCGTTCTCGCGTTCTGGTTGGCGATTCCGCCGGTCGGCGCACGTGCGCCGTGGTGGCCCGTCTTCGTCGGGTTCCTCGCGGTCGCCGCCGGGATCTGGTCCGTGACGCGCGGCATCAGGCGCGCCGGCTGGGGAGCCGTAGCCGCCGGGATCATCGGAGTCGGCCTCGGGATTCTCGCGACGCGCTCGAGCGCTGGGCACCTCGACCGGGTCGTCGTCTGGTCAGCCCTTACGACGGGGATGCTCGTCTGGGCGACGCCGCTCACGTTCGCTGCGATCGGGGGCATTTTCTGCGAGCGCAGCGGAGTCGTGAACATCGGGCTCGAAGGGATGATGCTCGCGGGCGCGTTCTTCGGCGTGCTCGGCGCCGACGAGCTTGGCTCGTGGGTGTGGGGGGTGTTGCTGGCGATCGCCGCCGGCGCGGCTCTCGCGCTGCTGCACGCCTTCTTCGCCATCCACCTGCGCGCGGACCAGATCATCGGCGGGACAGCGATCAACTTCCTCGCACTCGGCGTCACCGGTTACTTCTTCATCAAGATCTACGGAGCGAATGGAACCCCCGGAGACCTGCCGCGCATCCCCGACGTCAACGTGGACTTCCTCGGAAACGTCTTCGGCCATCTCAACCTGATGATCTGGCTCTCGTTCCTGCTGTTGATCCTGTCCTACGTGGTCCTGTTCAAGACGCCGATCGGGCTTCGCATTCGCTCCGTAGGCGAGCATCCCCGCGCCGCGGACACCGTGGGAGTATCGGTCTACGGCGTGCGCTACACGGCAACGGTCATCTCCGGGATGCTCGCCGCAGCCGGCGGCGCCTACCTCTCGGTCGGTTTTGTCGGATCCTTCAATCAGAACATGACGGCTGGCCGCGGGTTCATTGCCTTGGCAGCGGTCATCTTCGGCAACTGGCGCCCGTTCGGCGCATTCGCGGCGGCACTCCTCTTCGGTGGCTCGACGGCCCTGTCGTTCCGGCTCGCAGATGTCTGGGGCAATTCCGCCGTCCTGTTCCAGGCGCTTCCCTACGTCCTCACGCTGATCGCCGTTGCCGGGGTGATCGGCCGGTCAAGACCTCCCGCAGCAAGTGGCCGACCCTATATCAAGCAATAGGGCCCGCTCCTGGACGGCGGTATTGCTCGGGCTGCTGGGCGTCCTGACGATCCCGGCGGCCATCGAGATGACCCGTCGGTCAAAACGGGTCGAGCTCCTCGACGCGTCCTACGCGATCCCGCTTGCCTTCGCCCTCGGCCTCGTCGCGCTCGTCATGGCGCGACGGGCGAGGCAGAACCTGCGCTGGCTGCGGCTGAGGGAGGGCGGCACCGGCGTGGCCAGCGCCGCCGTCGTGCTCGGCCTGATCGCGGTATGCCTTGCAGTGACGGCCGCGCTATCCGTGGCTTTCTACGGGCTGGTCGTGCTCTACCAGCACTCGCGCTGATCGCTCTACAATGAGGCGCCGCCGTGTTCGAAATCGGTACCAGCCTGAGAGAGGCGCGCCTGCGCCAAGGACTCGACTTTCCCGAGATCGAACAGGGGACGAAGATCCGCGCCAAATATCTGCGCGCACTCGAGGACGAGCAGTTCGACGTCCTGCCGGCGCAGACGTACGTCAAGGGCTTCCTGCGCTCGTACGCGGAGTACCTCGGTCTCGACGGCCAGCTCTACGTCGACGAGTACAACTCCCGCTTCGTGGTGGGGGAGGAGGAAGCGCCGTCGCGCCCTAGACGTTACGCCCCGCCGTCGCGGGGCGTTCGTCTCCAGTCGCGAGTCGTCCTCCTCACATTGCTGGGCATTGCGGCCGTGACCGCCCTCGTGATCGTCGCGTGGACGCGAGGTGAACCGCAGAAGGAGGAACCGCTCGGCCTCGGCAGCGCCCAGACGCACACGACCGCGACACCGAAGCGCCCCGTTGTTAGGAACGTCGTGCGGCTGCTCGTGACGGCAAAGAACGGCGACTGCTGGCTTCAGGTGCATCGCGGCTCGGCGACCGGCCGGATCCTGTTCCAGGGAACGCTCGAGGACGGGCAGGACCAGGTGTTCACCGGACGGAAGCTCTGGATCACGCTCGACCGGCCGGAGAACCTCGCGATGGTCCTGAACGGTCATACGCGGCGCCTACCGGTCGGCGGCGTCAAGACGCTGATCGTCACACCGCGCGGCATCCGTCCCGCCGTGTGAGCGGGCGCCCGCGGGCGTTCGTCCTCGTCACCGGCAGCGAGCTCGTGCGCGGCGATCGCTCCGACCTGAACGGGCCGTTCCTCGCGGCGGAGCTGCTGAGGCTCGGGCTCGAGCCGGCTCGGATCGTCATCGTCGGCGACCGCGAGCACGAGCTGGCGGCGGCGCTCGAGGAGGCCTTCCGAGCCGACCTCTGCGCCGTCTCGGGCGGGCTCGGGCCGACGCACGACGACCGCACGGTCGAACTGGTCGCCCGTGCCGCCGGCGTCGGGCTCCGGCTCGACGAAGGGTTGCACGAGGAGATCGGCGCGATCTCGCGCCGCTTCGCACGGCGTCTCGGACGTCCGTACGTCGACTTCGAGGCGGGCGTCCGGAAGCAGGCGACCATCCCCGAAGGAGCGCGCTCGCTCGGCCTGGCAGGGACGGCACCCGGCCTCGTGCTCGAGAGCGGCAGGTGCGTGGTCGTCGTCCTGCCGGGTCCGCCCGCCGAGCTGCGGCGTCTGTGGGCGCGCGCGCTCGAGACGGAGTTGGTGCGCCGCGTCCTCGCGCGCGCCCAGGCGCCCGAGCTGCGCCTGCTCCGTTTCGTCGGCACGAGCGAGTCGGCCGTCGCGAAGGCCCTCGCCGATGCCGGCGGTGACGGCGACGGGGTGGAGGCGACGATCTGCGCGCGCGACTTCGAGATCCACGTCGACCTCGTCGTGGAGCCGGGAGCAGAGGCGCGGGCCGACGACCTGTCCGCGCGGCTCGTCGCCCCGCTCGAGCGGCACCTCTTCAGCCGTGACCGGCGGCCGATCCAGGAGCTCGTCCTCGACCTCTGCCGTGCGCGTGGGCTCACGCTCGCCGCGGCCGAGTCCTGCACCGGCGGGATGGTCGCGCAGCGGATCACGTCCGTGCCCGGCTCCAGCGACGTCTTCCGGGGTGCGGTCGTCGCCTACGCGGACGACGTCAAAGCACAGGAGCTCGGCGTACCCGTGGACGTGCTCGAACGGAACGGGGCGGTCTCTGCGGAGACCGCGGAGGCGATGGCATCGGGTGCGCGCGAGCGGCTCGGCGCGGACGTGGCAGTCTCGGTCACCGGCATCGCGGGGCCGGGTGGCGGGAGCGACGAGAAGCCGGTCGGCCTCGTCTACCTCCACGCCGTCGGGCCGGACGGCGAGCTCGGCGCGGACTTCGTCTTCCCCGGCGATCGCGACTCGATCCGCCGGCGGGCGACCATGACGGCGCTCCATCTCGTGAGGCGACTTCTGCAACAGAGTCGCGACGAATCGGGGTGAAGCTCCCCGCTAGCTTTGAGGGCCGTGACCGCGCGCGTCTGTTCTGCGCCCTCCGCCTCCCCGAGGAGACGCTCGGCACTCTGTCCGGCTGGCAGGCCGCACACATTCGCGGCGGCCGGGCGGTCATCCGCGACCACCTGCACGTCACGCTGGCCTTTCTCGGCCACCGTCCGGTGGAGGAGCTCGAGTCGATCCTTGCGGCAATGCGTGAGACGGCCGCTGTTGCAGGCCCGATCCGCTTCGTGCCCGAGCACTATCGCGAGAGCCGGAGCGTTGGCATGCTCGTCCTGAGCGACCTTGCCGGAACGGCGACGCGCCTGGCCGAGGACCTCTTCGAGCGCCTGGAGCGGCTGGGCGTCTACGAGCCTGAGCAGCGGCGCTGGCTCCCGCACGTGACCGTCCTGCGCTTCCGGGAGCACCCGCGCCTGAAGCCGCCCCTACCCGATCTCGGGGAGTTCAGTCCGTCCGATGCCGCCGTCTACCATTCAGTGCTGCGGTCCACCGGGGCGCAGTATGTCGTCGTCGAAACGTTTGCCCTAGGAGGTTGATGTCAGTGGATCGCGAGCAGGCTCTGGACGTCGCTCTCGGACAGATCGAGCGGCAGTTCGGCAAGGGCGCCGTGATGAAGATGAACGACCGCGCGGCCGTCTCGATCGCCGCGATCTCGACCGGTTCGCTCGGGCTCGACCTCGCCCTCGGAATCGGCGGCCTCCCCCGCGGCCGGATCGTGGAGGTCTTCGGCCCCGAATCCTCCGGAAAGACGACACTCGTCTACCACGTGATCGCGGAAGCGCAGCGACGCGGCGGGATCTGCGCGTTCATCGACGCCGAGCACGCGATGGACCCGGCGTACGCAAAGCGGATCGGCGTCAACATCGACGACCTCCTCGTCTCGCAGCCCGATACGGGCGAGCAGGCGCTCGAGATCGCGGAGCTGCTCATCCGCTCCGGTGCACTCGACGTCGTCGCGGTCGACTCCGTCGCCGCGCTGACGCCGAAAGCGGAGATCGAGGGCGAGATGGGCGACTCGCACGTCGGCCTGCAGGCGCGGCTCATGAGCCAGGCGTTGCGCAAGCTCGCCGGCACGCTCAACCGCACCGACACGATCTGCCTGTTCACGAACCAGCTGCGCGAGAAGATCGGCGTCATGTTCGGCAATCCGGAGACGACGCCGGGTGGCCGTGCGCTGAAGTTCTACTCCTCCGTGCGCCTCGACATCCGCCGCATCGAGACGCTGAAGGAAGGCGTGGAGGCGATCGGCAACCGCGTGCGCGTGAAAGTGGTGAAGAACAAGGTCGCACCGCCGTTCAAGCAGGCCGAGTTCGACATCATCTACGGCTCCGGGATCTCCTGGGAGGGCACGGTGCTCGATTCCGGGCTCGAGCGGAAGATCGTCCAGAAGTCCGGTTCCTACTTCAGCTTCGACGACGAGCGGACCGCGTTCCTGCGTGAGCATCCAGACGTCTGTCAGGCGATCCTCGCCCGCATCCAGATCGAGCTCGGTCCGGAGCAGGTCGCCTCGGCGCACCTGTTGCCGGCTGCGGAGACGGCAGAGCAGAACGGCAAGGTCAAGGCGGAGCCGGCGGAGAAGGCCGCTTCGAAGTAGTGCCCACCGTCACCGCGCTGCGAGAGGACCGGCGCGGACGGATCGCGGTCGAGCTGGACGGGGCGCTGTGGCGGGTTCTTCCCGTCGACGTCGTCGTCCGCACCGGCCTCGCCGAAGGCCGCACGCTCGATCGCCCGGCACTGCGGCTTCTTCGCCGCGAGCTTCGGCGCGCGGAGGCGCTCGCGCTCGCCGGCCACGCACTCCGAAACCGCGACCTGTCCGAGCGGGGCCTCGAGCAACGTCTGCAACGCGCGGCGGTCGCGCCCGCGGTCCGGAGCGAATCGCTCGAGGTCCTTTCCCGCGCCGGGGTCTTGGACGACGCCCGCTTTGCCCAGGGCCGCGCCGAAGCCCTCGCGGCGCGCGGTTACGGCGACGCGGCTATTCGGCACGACCTGGAGCGTCAAGCGGTCGACGCCGACGTGACCGACGCCGCGCTGGCAGGCCTCGAGCCCGAGGTCGACCGCGCCCGGCGAGTCGTGGATCGTCGCGGTCGCGGCCCACGTACCGCCCGCTATCTGGCGGCCAAGGGCTTCGGCGAGGAGGCGCTCGAGACGGCTCTGGGAGCCGACTTTGCAAATGACCCCTGAACGGCGCTAGGATGAGGCTTGCCTCATCCGACGTTTTGCCTGCATAGAGACGTTTTCCGAATCGCAACCGACCTGCTGAAACTCATGTCGACCACCAACCAGCGCGACACCGAAAGGCTCTCGACAGCGGCGACCTAGCCAACCGCTTTCCGAGCCGCGGTGTCGGCTCGCTTCACGATTCGGGACATCCCGTGCCGGCCGGACTGCCGGGTAGGTGCCGCGGTAGCGCCGCGGACAATCAACCCAGGAGCTGCCCATGCTGGTCGCCATCGGGATACTGATCGGCCTGATCGTCG
>WNFU01001302.1_pt1 | contig 34996 bp, 29 predicted proteins | sample 5400121 | NCBI WGS metagenome assembly WNFU01 (sample SAMN13153360, study PRJNA577476) | soil metagenome | isolation source: 100 cm soil or saprolite under grassland replicate 1 | place: USA:California | collected 2016-06-15
TTCGTAGAGGATGGCGAAACTGGCACTCTTGCTGTTCCCATCCACCTGCGAGGAGAGGTGGTAGGTGTTCTAGATATCCGTGGGCCGAAGGGGCATGACTGGGATCCGGATGAAGTGGATATCGCCAGGGCAGTTGCTGACCGCCTGTCGCTCGCATTGGAGTCAGCGACGCTCTTGCGAACGACGCAACGCCGCGCAGAGATTGACCGCCTCACAGCAGATATCTCTGGCAAGATCGGCGCATCCGTCAATATGCGCAACGTCTTGCAGACTGCGGTTGAGGAACTGGGTCGAGTCCTGCCAGGTTCAGAAGTTGTGATCCAGTTTCAAAGCGGGAAGGGTAACGGTTCCAAGTAGCCGGAGTATAGGACCATGTCAAATTCATTCTTGAAATACTTTGCGGCTCCCACCTTCACTGACGACGAGGAAAAAACGCGTTCTGCGTCATACCTCAATATAATTGTCTTGAGTAATATTCCAATTCTGTTGCTCTTTATTATTGTTCGCACAGGAACTGGTGCCGAACCTTTTGGTATTGATAACTTAATACTAGCCGCGATCGTCACTATCCTTGCCGTTGTTTGGTTTTTGATGAAGGCAGGCCAAGTACGGTTTGCCGCGTATCTGCATGTCACAACCATCTGGCTAGCGAGCACGATGATTGCACTCAGTGGAAGTGGCGTTAGAGGGACAGCATTCACCAGTTACTTTGTAGTCATACTGATGGCTGGATTGTTGCTAGGATGGAAACCCGCTATCGGATTTACTATCCTCAGCGTAGCTTCCGGATTCGGACTGGCATATGCAGAAAATATTGGAATCATTAATTATGTGCCAGGTCCCGCTGTTGAAGTGGCAATCGAAGGCACAGTATTATTTATTTTCGGCTCAATATTTCTTTATCTGATTATCAGCAGCCTGCAGGGCGCTCTGAAAAGATCGAATATAACTGCAACTGAATTGAGAGTAAGCAATCAGCAACTGACCGAGCTACGCGACGAGCTGGAACTACGCGTAGAAGATCGCACTCATGAACTTGCGAATCGAAATCAGGAATTGGACCAAGCCAATTCACAGATACACCGCCGGGCCGCGCAATTTGAAGCTCTAACTCAGGTGACACAAGCCATTACTTCCATTCGAGATCTTCAGGAATTATTGCCTCACATCACAATCGTGATTAGCAGCAGGTTTGGTTTCTACCATGTTGGTATCTTTCTTTTGGATGACACAAATGAATATGCTGTATTAAGCGCTGCAAATAGTGAGGGTGGGAAACGGATGCTGGAACGCAGACACCGATTACGCGTGGGGGAGCAAGGCATTGTAGGCAACGTAACATTAACCGGCAATCCACGTATTGCGATGGATGTGGGCGAAGATGCAGTGTTTTTTGACAATCCCGAGCTTCCAGATACACATTCTGAAATGGCTCTACCGCTAAAGAGCGGAAAGCTTATTGTTGGTGCCTTAGATGTGCAAAGCACAGAAAAAGGAGCGTTTACCGAGGAAGACATCCAAATGCTTAGCTTGCTTGCCGATCAAGTGAGTTTAGCCATTGAGAATGCTCGTCTGTTTGATGAAACACGCCGGGCACTCTCAGACGCAGAATCAATTAGCCGCCAATTGACCCGTGAGGCTTGGCTTCATATGCCTGTGGAAACCAAATTACTTGGCTATCGCTACGGCATCGCCGGTTCGTCACCTCTCCATGAGCGGCTTGATTTGACAGAACTAAGTAAAAGTAGAGCCAATCAAAGGGAAGCTAGCCAAGTTGTAGTACCAATCGTGTTACGCGGTGAAACAATTGGCTCACTGGTGGTTCAATCCCCATCGACAGCGGCGCTTAACCAGGATCAGATCGATCTCATCAAAGCTGTTGCCGAACGGGTGGCGCTTTCCGCGGAAAATGCGCGTCTTTTCGAAGAAACAACCCGACGCGCAGAACGCGAACGATTGGTGTCAGATATTACCGGCAAGATCCGAAGTGTAAACGATCCACAATCTATGATTCAAACCGCAATGGAAGAATTGCGCAAAGCCCTGGGTGCCAGCAAAGTGGAAGTCATTCCGCAGTCAGTAAAAGGCACCGAGTAATTTTCAATGGATAAAACAAGAGGAAAAATGGCATTTACAATTGCAATGTCAAATGAAAAGGGTGGGGTTGCAAAGACAACCTCTACTTTATCTTTAGGTGCCGCGCTGGCCGAGTTGGATCATCGAGTTTTACTGGTTGATCTTGATCCGCAGGCAAACTTGAGCCTTGCCCTGGGTCTTGAAGCGGCAGAGGTAGAGTTTAATTCTTCAAGCGTGTTGATTGACAATGTTGCTATCAAAAGCGCTATTCGCCGAACCGAGGTGAAAAATCTGGATCTTGTCCCCTCCAATTCACGGATCGAGAACGCAGAACAATTCCTGCCGATGCGAAGCCATTATATGGCGACGCTCCGCACCGCCCTGCAGGCGGCTCCTCTTCCCTATGAATATATCCTGCTTGACTGTCCTCCTGCTTTGGGCGCAATCACACTTAATGCTCTCTCTGCAGCAGATCTGCTCATTATCCCGACTCAGGCTGAGTATTTCTCTGCGTATGCTCTTAGGAACATGATGGGCATCATTCGCCGTGTTCGACAGGAGAGTAATCCGAATCTTGCATACCGAATCCTTGTCACTTTACTGGATCGACGAAACCGCACGCACCGCAATATTTTCGAACAATTACAGGCTACATTTGGGCAGGGTGTCTTCACAACTGTGATCGAGATTGATACAAAACTTCGAGAAAGCCCGATTGCAGGTGTACCGATTACACAATACAAGCCTACCAGCCGCGGCTCGCAACAGTACCGTGTCCTTGCTCAGGAGTTAATGGAATATGCCAAAGAAGAAGCCAATCGACAAGCGGCTTAAGCATTTATTTGAAGATGCAAAACCTGAGCAGATGCCTGCGGAATTCAAGCCGGTGTCGCCTAAACGCGCCGCCTCAGAAGAGAAGTCCATTCAACATTCTGAGATAAATCCAATCAAGAGGGTCAGACAGCCTGTTGAAATGGCAAGTCAGGTTTCACAACAGGAATCAGCGATGTCACTTGCATTCCAGGCGGGACAAAACACCTGGGCAACTTTACAGGTATTGGATGAGTCAGAGCAGCGCACCTGGAGTCAGGACGAACAACTACTTGTAAAACAGGTAGCAGATCAGCTTTCATTGGCACTGGAAAATGCAAGGTTATTTCAGGAAACCCAAACTCGCGCAGAAGAATTGAGTGTGCTCAATGAAATGGGTCGAGAATTGTCGACGAAGTTGGACACGCTAGCAATCGCGGAGGTTGTTTATCGTTACACCAGCCGCCTGATGGACACCAGTAATTTTTTCGTTGCCCTCTACGATCAGAAAAAGGAAGAAAAAAGTTATCCATTAGCCTTTGAAGAGGGCCAGCGGATTCAACTGTCACCCAGCAAATTAGGAAACCGCGGCTTTTCAGATTACATCATTCGCAACAAAAGAGCTGTATTTGCTCCAAATGATGTACTAAAACATATGGAGTCACTTGGCATTGAATTTATTGCGTTGAATGAGGATGAGACTCCTTCTCAATCCTGGTTGGGCGTGCCACTCATGATCGGGGAGCGTGTGCTCGGGTTGATCTCGGTACAAAGCGTTCAGAGACCAAATCTTTATAACGAGCACAATCGCGATATTTTAACAACCATTGCTAGTCAAGCTGCCATCGCGATTGAAAATGCGCGCCTATTCCAAGAGGCCCAACGCCGCGCTCAGGAGACCACTATCCTTGCAGAGGTCGGGCGCGAGATCTCGGTCACATTGGATTTGGAAACGGTACTTGCCAAAATCGCAACCTACGCAAGAGACTTGTTTCAGGTAGAAAGCAGTGCTGTATATTTGCAAGCCCCAGATGGCATGGATGAGTGGCGCGCGATTTCGGTCATTGGTGCAGATGCAGAAGAGATCAAGAACGATGCAATTCATACCGGCCAGGGCATTCTTGGGAAAATCATTTTGCAAAAAGCGGGTCAGACAGTAAATGATGCCAACAATCAGCCCGAGGCAATTACTATCCAGGGAACAGTTGAAAGACCCTTTGAGCATATCATGGGAGTTCCTATCTTATCTGCGGATAAGGTAACCGGGCTGATGTCTGTTTGGCGCGCAGGTCAGGGCAAAGAATTTACTACGGCAGAGTTGGAATTCTTGACCAGTCTGGCTCGTCAGGCGGCGATTGCTGTCCAAAATGCCAGCCTTTTCCAAGAGACACAAAAATCTGAGGCTGAACTTCGCGCGTTATTTGCATCTATGAATGATGTGATTATCGTGTATGACAAAGAGGGTCGCTACGTTCGAATTGCTCCAACCAATCCGTCCTTACTTATACGGCCTCCCGATGAAATGATAGGTAGGTATATAAAAGAGATTTTACCGCTAGAATTGCACAGCCAATTCATGGAGACAATTCATGAGGCGTTGAGCAGTAATGAGACAATAAGAATTGAATACCCGCTTAATATTGCCGGAAATAACTTATGGTTCGATGCAAATGTCTCGAAATTAAATGAAGATCAGGTGTTCTGGGTCGCGCGTGATATTACGGACCGTAAATTTAATGAACTTACACAAATTGCTATCACGCAAATCTCTGAAAGCGTGCTTTCCTCCAAAACCATGGATGAATTATTTCAATCCATTCATGAGGCTATTAAGCCACTTCTACCCGTAAACAATCTCTATATTGCACAACATGATCCGAAAACCAACTGGATCACCTTCCCATATCATTTAGATGAAATTGATGAAGATTGGTCCCCGCGAAAGCTTGGTAGAGGGCTTACAAGCTATGTGATTCGCACGGGCAAGCCGTTACGTACCACTCCAGAAATTTTTGCTGATCTCGAAGCTGCTGGTGAAGTAGCAAGCGATGGTGCCAGGAGCGTAGACTGGCTTGGTGTTCCGCTGCGATCAAAACAAGTTGTTTCAGGTGTTATCGCCATCCAGTCTTATGACCCTAGAACCCGCATTACGGAACAACATAAAGAGATTCTTTCCATCATCGCGACGCAGGTCTCATCTGCTATTGAACGTTTCCTTGCGGAACGTGAGATCCAAAAATTCAAACTTGGCATTGACCGTTCTGATAACGCTGTTTTTATTACTGACTTGGAAGGCGTTATTCAGTATGCCAACCCTGCTTTTGAAAAGGTCTATGGTTTTTCGCCTGAAGAAGCAATCGGAAAGACTCCGCGCATCTTCAAATCAGGTCTTATACCTGATGAACAATACAAGCATTTTTGGGAAACTTTACTTTCGGGCGGAACGGTTTCAGGGGAAATTACAAACAAAACGAAGGACGGCACTCTAATTCCTATTGAAGGAACGAATAGTCCTATTCTTGATGAAAGTGGAAAAACCATCGGTTTTCTGGCTGTCCATCAAGATATTACCGAGCGAAAGTTATCAGAGGAGATTTTGAAGCGGCGAAATGATTATCTTGCTGCTTCCTCAGAAATTGGGCGTCTGGTTACCTCAACACTCGACCTCAACACAATCTTTACCCGCACCGTCAACCTGATCAGCGAACGATTCGGCTTTTACTACGCTGCAATCTATATTATTGAAGAGACAGGATTCAACGTGGTTCTCCGTGAAGCCATTGGCGAGGCGGGCGAGAAAATGAAAGCGCAAAGGTATGCAGTAGTTGTGGGTTCCAATTCCATTATTGGCAAGGTGGCCGAAAGCATTGAGCCAAGGCTGGTCAATGACACGGACATTGAGCCTCTCTACGTTCCTAATCCCTTCCTGCTGGATACCCGCGCTGAAGTCGCCATTCCTCTTCGAATTGGCTCACGTAGCGTCGGTGTGATTGACATCCAGTCCACACAAGCCTACGCGTTCACCAAAGATGATCTTTCCGTGTTGCAGTCACTGGCAGATCAGGTGGCAGTTGCCATTGATAATGCCCGCTCCTACGAACTCTCTCAACAATTGATTAAAGACCTCCGCGAAGTAGATCAGTTAAAGAGTCAATTCCTGGCGAATATGAGTCATGAACTCCGAACGCCGTTGAACTCCATCATTGGTTTCTCACGCGTTATTCTGAAAGGCATTGATGGTCCCGTCAGCGATATGCAGCAGCAGGATCTGACTGCCATTTATAACTCGGGTCAACATCTGTTGGGATTGATCAACGATATTCTTGATCTCGCGCGTATTGAAGCCGGCAAGATGGAACTTAACTTTGAGGAAGTCCATCTCTCTGAAATGGCAACCAGTGTGATGTCCACTGCCAAAGGACTGGTAAAAGAAAAACCGATCCAGCTGATTCAGCGCATTCCAGCAAACATGCCTTCCGTGCGCGGCGATATGATGCGCGTTCGACAAGTATTGCTTAATCTCATTTCGAATGCATCCAAGTTCACTGACGAAGGTTCCATTACTGTGGAGGCGATTGTCCAAAGGAGTCCGACAGGGAAAATGGAAGCCCTGATCAACGTCATCGACACCGGTCCTGGCATTTCCATTGAAGATCAGAAGAAGCTATTCCAGGCCTTTTCACAAGTGGATGGATCAGCAACACGCAAGAGCGGTGGCTCGGGCCTTGGACTTTCCATCTGTGCAAATCTTGTGCAGCTGCACGGTGGACGCATTGGGATTCATAGTGGGGCTGGCACAGGTTCAACGTTTTGGTTTACTCTACCTCTCTACTATCAGCCAGAACAGGAGATCCCTGAAGGTAAGAAAGTAGTCCTGGCAATTGATGATGACCCTCAAGTAATTGGGTTATATGAACGCTACCTCAACCCACAAGGGTATTACGTTATACCGCTAACTGATCCTGCAAAAGCCAAAGAACAGGTCTTGAAGATTAAGCCCTACGCCATCACACTCGATATCATGATGCCAAATAGGGATGGTTGGTCGGTTCTCACGGATCTTAAATCTGACCCAGCGACACGAGATTACCCTGTTATCATTTGCTCCATCATGGAACAGGCGGATAAAGGGTTCAGCCTCGGTGCAGCTGATTATCTTGTCAAACCCATTCTCGAAGAGGATTTAGTGTGTGCGCTTGATCGTTTGAATAAGGATGGTACGATTCATGAAGTATTAGTGATTGATGACGATCCCAACGATCTGCGCTTGATTGAGAAGATTTTAAATCAGCACGGCCAATATAAGCCAATCCTTGCGGAAGGTGGCCGTAAAGGATGGGAAACGATCATCAAAAAAACACCGCACGCCATCATCCTGGATCTTTTTATGCCGGAAATGGATGGTTTCACCATACTTGAGAAACTTCGCGAAAACTCCGTTTTACGCGATATTCCCGTACTGGTCGTCAGTGGTGGTGGCTTGACAAACGAACAGCAGCAACAATTGAACGATTTTGGGCAGCGACTGATCACCAAAGGTTCACTCAACGAAGATCAATTAATCAAAAACATCGAAAGTGCATTGAAGAGACTTGGCGCATGAAGCCAGTCTGCTTCTAACAGGATACTCTATGTCATTTGTAATCAGGTGTTTGGACTGTGGCCACGCCGCGCCATTCATGCCCAGTTCCATGCATTGTCCCCAATGTAACAGTCAATGGCGAGCAGCAGAATACGACATGACGGAGGTCGCAAGTACGTTCCCTTCAGAAATCAAAAATCGGCCTTTTGATTTATGGCGTTACCAAGAGCTGCTGCCCATTCATAATCCCAACCCCACATTGAGGCTGGGCGAAGGGGTACGCCACTTATTCAAGCCGCGAATCTGGGTATGATGCTTGGACTGCCAAATCTTTACATTAAGGATGAACGGCAGGGACCAACATCTTCGTTCAAAGATAGGCAGGCCGCCGTTACGATCGCGGCACTCAAGGAAGGCGGCGTGACTGAAATGGTTGCCGCTTCCACAGGCAATGTTGCCATTTCACTTTCCGCGTATGCGGCTCGGGCTGGGATCAAGCTCTGGGCTTTCGTCACCAGTCTTGTCCCCGGGGTCAAGATGCGTGAAATCGCTCTGTACGGCAGCCAGGTGGTAAAGATCACAGGCTCTTATGATCAGGCCAAGCAGGTGGCAGCCGAATTTGCGCGGCAACGCGGGCTTTACCAGGATATGGGTGCGCGGACTGTCACCGCCGTTGAAGCCATGAAAACGATTGCCTTTGAAATTGCGGAACAATTAACCATGCAACAAGGTGTACCTCCGGGTTCGACCCATGAAGCCCCCAAATGGCGCACACCCGATTGGTATGTCCAGGCGATCAGTGGCGGTATGGGACCCTTGGGGGTATATAAAGGTTTTCGGGAGCTACAGCAGCTTGGACTGATCGATCATATTCCTGCCATGGCGCCGATACAAGTCGAAGGCTGTGCCCCAATGGTTGAAAGCTGGAAAAAAGGACTCGAAAAGGCTGAACCTGTTCTTTCGCCCCAAACTCGTATTGAAACCCTTGCAACAGGCGATCCGGGCAGGACATATACTATGCTGCGCAAGCAAGTCAATGAAACACATGGCGTATTCGAAAGCGTCAGCGATGAAGACGCTTTCCGTGCCATGCATGTTCTCGCTAAAATGGAGGGTATTTCAGCAGAGCCGGCCGCGGCTGTCGCCTTTGCTGGGCTTTTCAAGCTGGTACGGGCTGGGATCATCAAATCAACCGACACAGTTGTCGTCAATTGCACAGGACATACGTTGCCTGCCGAACAATTCCTCTTTGGCGAGGGCTGGACTCGGGATGTGGATCTTCAAAGACAAGAACTTACACCAACGCCCCAGGAAGGCCTGCTTTCCGCCCTCAACAATGTGACACCAAACCGCTTCCCGCGCGTGGTGGTGGTTGATGATACATCCGAGGCGCGTCGCCTCATCCGCCGCATTCTCCAATCACAGGGAGATTTTGAAATCTCAGAAGCAGCCAATGGGCGTGAGGCAATTGAGCTCGTCACAAGAGAACGGCCTGATTTGGTAATCCTTGATCTGATGATGCCTGAAGTCGACGGCTTTGCGGTACTGGATTCTTTACGCAGTCAACCAGAAACGGCCAACATCCCCGTCATTGTTGCCACTGCAAAAGAGTTGACCGTGGATGAGAAAAGCCGATTGCAGGGGCAAATTCAATCCCTCATGTTGAAAGGTGATTTCTTGAACGATGAGTTTCTGGAAGAAGTTCGGTCCCTTATACGATAAAATTGGTTACCAGCCAGAACCATGAAGCATCTTTTTAACAACGACGGGTTTTGCTCTTACCCGTCGTTATATTTGAAATAAGTAGGTAATCATTAAAATGCGAATTGGCCGAAACCCGGGGATCAACGCCGCGGTGATCTCTGCATTCTTTCTTGGCTTGGCCCCCGTCTTTGGCAAGGCCGCTATGGGAGTGGGCAAATTTTCACCTCTGGCGGTGGTGGCATTGCGCACAAGCATGGCTGCCCTTCTTCTCGTGCTGATTATGGCAGTGTTTAGACGTCGAAGCCTTTACATTTATCCTGTGGGTCTTCTAGGTTGTTTGATGGCAGGTACAGTTAACGGGATTGGTTCGATCTTTTACTATGTTGGCTTAAGTAAATTGAATGCCAGCATTGCGCAAATGCTTTATGCACTCTATCCCTTCTTTGTCGCGCTCTGGCTTCAACTTGATAAACAATCTCATTCAAGACTAACGGGGTTTCGAATTGTCATTGCTATTCTATCTACATTTCTGCTCACGAGAGTAGAAACAGGAAAGCTTGACGTATGGGGCGTAATCTTTATGCTTATCGCGGCTGCTTTGTATGCACTCCACCTCCCCATCAATCAGCGCGTATTATACGATATCCCTGCACCCACCGTGACAGTCTATACCTTGCTGGCCATGAGTTTGGTTGTGGTACCAGCCTATCTGATTTTTGATCGAAGTCTTCCCACAGGAAATGCGCCCTGGCTTCCCGTGCTGGGGCTCACTACAGTTACTTTCTTTTCGAGATTACTGCTCTTCCTAGGTGTAAAACATATTGGAGGCATGCAGACCGCATTGTTTGGACTTGGTGAATTACTTGTGGCAATTTCGTTCAGTCACCTGCTTTTGGGCGAAAGTTTGACTTCGCTCCAATGGCTTGGCACCGCTGGATTAGCGATCAGCCTTTTATTGGCCTGGTTCGAAAGGCCGCCGTCCAAGCCCGCACATCCCCATGGATTACTAAGCTGGTTGCAGCCACCTGATTTTCCAGCAGACCTTTATAAACATGAATAAACCCACCAAATTCTTCACGGTGGGTTTATCATTTAGCCATCAAAGCCAAGTTGCTGAGCCTTCCCTACTTTTCAGACTCGTATAAATATCCTGTACCACGTACACTGATAATCCGATCAGAAAGAGAGGGGAACGATTCCAACTTATGTCGTAACCTGCTTACCAGCGGACGCAAAATTTCGGGGGCCTCTCGTTGAGACGTATCGTATCCCTGAACAAGCAAAACCAATTCACGATGTGAATAGACACGTCCCGGATTTTCGATCAGCACGCGCAACAGACGCCCCTCCGCAGGAGTCAAATGGATGATTTGCTCCTTTTTGCGGACTTGCCTACGGGAAAGGTCAATATGTGTGCCATCTTTTAATGAGAACTCTGCCATCCCCTCATCAATATCTGAAGTCGAAGGGCCGCCTCGCATCTTCAAACGTGCTTCACGCCGAGCTAATCCCTTCTTAACGCTATTCATTACCTGGGTTGGCGGAGCTGGCTTAAGCAAATAGTCATGAATGCGTAAGCGTAATGCCTGAACGGCAGATTCGGTTGAGCCAAATGCTGTTAGCAGAATGACCTCCGTTTCGGGCGAGATCTGGTTAACCACCTGAACAACCTCCAGCCCATCCATACCCGGCATGCGCAGGTCAACAATGATTAATTCGACAGGATGCGTGCGAACATACTCTACCGCAGCCTGTCCATTTGGCACGGAGTTCACTGTGTAACCCTCTAGCCGAAGGATATCGGTCAGTGATTGGCGCGCAACAGGCTCATCATCAACAACAAGAATATGCGACTTCATTGTTTATCTCCCATAGGCAAAAATAATCGAAAGCAGGCACCAGGCTTGTTTCCATTGACAAGATCAAGAGTACCACCGTGTGCGGTAACAATATTGTAACTCACAGTCAAGCCAAGCCCCGTGCCGCCTTCTTTTGTACTAAAAAATGGCTCAAAGATATCGTTACGTTTGCTTTCAGGAATGCCAGGACCCGTATCTTGAAAAGTCATTTCAACACCACGGTCGCGTTCGCGGGCCCGAATTTCCAATTTACCACCAGCAGGCATCGCGTCCAGTGCATTCAAGATCAAATTGAAAAATATTTGTTGGATTTGGCTGCTAACTGCATAAATTTCGGGGAGTGATTGTGGTAAGTCCGTCTGAACTTCAATATGACGCTGACCCAGCTGCTGAGCCGTTAAGCTGAGAACATGTTGCAGTAGTTCCAAAATATCCACCTGCTCAACTTTGGCTGAGCCGGGACGATAAAAATCTAACATGCGTTGCGTTGTTTTCATTAACCGCTCAAGTTCATTCCTTGCAAGATCAAAATATTCTTGACGCTTCTCAGGCGGCAAATCTTCACGACCCGCCAGATGCAAACAATTTTGAACCGACTGCAATGGATTGTTGACTTCATGCGCAATAGATGCGGTTAAGCGTCCAGCCGCCGCCATTTTTTCTGCTCGAAGCAAAGCTTGCTGCGAATCTTCTACACGGCGAACATAGGCACGCAAATCCGCGTATAAGCTTGCGTTTTCCATCGCAACCACAGCTTGGCGGGCCAGAACGAAAAACATCTCCAGATCCGCACCTCGGAAAGGACGTTCTGCGACGCCAACGTCCCGCGCAGCAAAAAATACGCTATGCAGGTTGGAGCGTGCAACTGGTATCAGAATTGCTGTACCAAGCCGAAGTGTCGAAAGAAGCGATTGCGCATCCTCCTCACCAGGTCCTGTTGCATTGACTACAATTGGATCCCCATCTGCATCCACGCGGCTCACAAGCTGCGCGGCAAAATTGGATGCGTCCACCTGAAGGACTTTCCCGCGTTGCGCGACGACAGTAACCTTCCCGTCCTCAACGTGATAGTAGGCAACATTCGAACAACTCAAATGATCACATATGGCTGTGACAATGAGATCCAGCAAGCGATCCCGGTTTGTTTCGGCAAAGAGTGTTTCGGTGACATTGAATAATGGACGCAGCGCCGAAACGCGCGCTGTATCACGCTTGCGCTGGTTATCCATCAATGCCTGTCGCACCGCTTGGAGAAGTTCTTCACTTTGCTTGAACGGTTTCAACAGCAAACCGTCCACGCCCTGACGCAACGCGCGGATGGCCGTTTCGACTGTGCCAAAACCAGTCATGACCAGGACAGCAATATCAGGCTGAACCATTTGGGCTCGGGAGATTACATCAAAGCCATCTACTTCGGGCATCCGAATATCAACCAAAAGCAGGTCAAAATGCTTTTGTTGGAGATCTTCTATGGCTGTGCGCGGATTTGTTTCAGAGATAACATCATAGCCGGCACGGCTCAAGATACGGTCGCATAGGAGCGCTATGCCAGGTTCGTCATCTACAACGAGGACTGAAATTGATTCCATAGTTTCCGACCGCTATTGAGGCAACCACACTGTGAACTTTGATCCACTACCCGGCTGGCTTTCCACCTCTATTTGCCCGCCATGATCTGTGATAATTCCATAGGTGACAGAGAGTCCTAAGCCCGTTCCGCCTTGATTGCCTTTTGTCGTATAAAACGGTTCAAAGATACGGGCCTGATCCAATCTCGGGATTCCCACACCTGTATCACAAACAGAAACGATGATCCAATCTCGCCCATCGCGAGAGGCTGACTCTGTTGCAATGCTCATTTCACCGCCAGACGGCATGGACTGCAAAGCATTATGAATCAGATTGAGCAATACTTGTTTCATCTGATTTACGTCCACCAAAATCCAGGGAATATTTTTTTCAAGCTCAAGCTTTAATGTCACGCCACTGGTACGAATAAGGTGACGACTCAACGCAACGACATCCTCGACCACTTCATTCAATGAGGCGCGCACGCGGGCGCTTTCGCCTTGCCGCGCAAAATCGAGAAGACGGCGCACTACATCTCTTGCCCGGACCGCCTCACGCATAACGATCTCCAAATCTTTGCGGGTTTCACTATCTTTTGGAATGTCAGCCAGAGCTAATTCTGCAAAGCCAGTGACGGAAGTCAACGGGTTATTCAACTCGTGCGCAATGCCTGCGGCCATTTCGCCCACCGCCGCAAGTTTTGCAGCCTGCACAAGACGATTCTCTGCAGAACGTTGCGCCTCCATACGGGCCTGCAACTCTACCTGTGTGGAACTTAATTGACTGATCATGATCTGCAGTCTCTGATATTGATCGGCACTGGTAATCACAGTGGCAAGAATCCCAGCAAGAGATTCCATAGCGATGAAATCGTTGTGGGTGAAGGCATTGCGTGAGCTACTTTCCACATCCACGATTCCCAGAATTTTTTCTCCCTCGCGGATCGCCACACACATCTCAGAACCTGCCTGCCAGCCCTTGATGGAACGATAACGGCTATCCTGCAAAACATCGTTTACCACGATACTCTCACCAGTCTCAAAAACATAACCTGTGATCCCACCGCTGAGCGGGTACTCAAAGGATTTTATGGCACGTTTCACAACGTTTTGACTCGTACCGCCAAAGCCACCAATCGTTAAGTCTCCCCGTTCATCGGCGATGAAGACCGAACAAAGTTCATAGGCAAAATACCGGGCCAGCAGTTCCGAGGTGATCTCAGCTACCTCATGAGGATTGGTAAGTCCAATGACCTGTTGAACGACTTCATGGATAAGCCCAAGGTTACGGGCGCGGCCTTCGGCTTCTTCACGCAAACGTGTGTAATCGGCAAGACTGGCAAGGTGGCTGGCAATCACAACCATCAAATTTTCATCATACAGATTAAATGCGTCGCTTATTAAACTTTCGACACAGAGTATCCCAATGGTCTGCCCCCGGAAACGCAAAGGGACGTACAAGCCTGATAAGACTTTGTTATACAACGGTAATTTAACGTCGGCGGCAATTTCGCCCAATCGCACTAATTGGTTGCTGTTAAGCAAGGCGGCAATTCTGTGCTCCTGCGCATTCTGTACGGATGCAATCATATTGCCTTCACTGGTACGATATTCACTCAACAGACGATTATCGGAGGAAAGCAAATAAAGGATGATGAGTTCAGTGCCAAACGCACGCGAGAGCAATGCAAACATGTGGCGCGCAATTTGGTCAAGATTGCGGCCCGAAGAAACAGTGAGAGCGAAATCATTCAATATGGCTAGACGACGCAAATGACCTGCCATTTCTGCGAACGTAATAATTGTTTCAATGGCTGGTGCGATTTGAGTCGTCATGTCCATCAAGCGATTCCACTCATCGTTCTTAAAAGCAGCCGTCCGCCATAAAGCCAGTACACCAATCAGGCGTTGCCCGATGATTAGCGGTACGCAGATCCATAACTTCGTACTCGATTTCAAGCCTTTATGTGGAATCTCGGCCCACAGTGGATTGTCGCGGTGGACAACCATTGACGTAAGGTTGCGACTCAAGCGGCGCAAAATTGTATTCCCATCCATAGAAAGGATGAGATTTTCACAGGCAGGCGCATTCCATTGCGCATGGATCTCGAGCGTGTCACCACGACGTACGGCCAACCAGCCTCCTTGCACAGAAACAAGACGCACAAAAGAGGCAAGCGCGCGACCCAATGCGCGCGGCATATCGTAGGGACTTTCGGAATCCAGGTCGGGCACCAGTAACGATGCCGCAACGGAAGAGGAAGGAGAAAAATCAACAGAGGGAACTTCCATCTGCATTGCGGAAATGACCAGGCGCCATAAGCGTTGTGATTCGTTGGTTAATTGACTTGCCCCCACTAGAACCACACGCGACCCTCCAAGAAGAGGAAATGCAAACAACCTGCCTGCCTCCAGCTTGCTGGACTCAGGGAGGGAGGCTGAACGGCTTTGGCCGCCACTGAGCGCCCCGCTTAGCCATGAATCTACCTCCGTCTTGCTAAGAAACTTTACCAGCGCCGGATGAGTCTTTTTGGCAAGACGATAATTGGCAAGCACGCGCCATTTGCCCGCCTCACGCTCCACCAGCGCCGCCCAAACGGCATTCGTCAGTTGACTAGCTTCTTTTAGCTGATTCTCGATTGTCGGAAGAGTTGGCATCCCTTTAATTATACAGCAGAGATACTTTAGACGCGAGAACGCTTCCGCCCTTCGAGGGCTTTCTCAAAGTCGAGACTTGGCTGGACTTAAGAACAGTAAACCGCGAAGCACGCAACACTTGCACCGCACGCAAGTGCAGGTGAGAGCGCCAAGGCTTAACAGGTTTTTCTTCGTGTGCTTCGCGGTCTCCCTCGTACCGTCCGCCAGGGCACACCTGTCCTGGCGGACGGTACGAGGGGGTGTGGCGGTTCAAAACACCTGTCTGACATTACTTTGAGAAAGCCCTACTGCCCTTCACCCAACCCTGAGCTTAATCAGCGCAATGGTAAAATCAATTTATGACTGATTTAATCGTAATCGGGGGTGGTCTGGCGGGAAGCGAGGCAGCTTTCCAGGCTGCCCAGCGCGGACTTAAGGTTTGGCTCTACGAAATGCGTCCTTCCGTGCAAACAGGAGCGCATCAGACACACGATCTGGCTGAACTCGTTTGTTCGAATTCCCTCGGCTCGAACCTGCCCGACCGTGCCTCCGGCTTGCTCAAAAACGAAATGCGTCTTTTAGGCTCCATGTTACTGGAATGTGCGGAGTCCGCCTGCCTGCCTGCAGGTGGTGCTCTTGCCGTTGACCGAGAACTCTTCGCGCAGCTTGTCACGAAGCGGATTGAAAATCATCCAAACATTCAAATCCTTCGTGAAGAGGTAATAGATATTCCGAAAACGCCAACGATCATTGCCAGTGGACCTCTTACCTCTCCAGCACTTTCAAAATCCATCGCCGCGTTGAGTAGTGAAGAACACCTTTTCTTTTTCGATGCCATTGCACCCGTCATTCACGCCGATTCGATCAACATGGATATTGCGTTCCGTGCATCACGCTATGGCACAGGTGATCAGGATGAAGGGGATTACATTAATTGTCCGCTTACCTATGAAGAATATTACACGTTTGTTGATGCACTTCTCACGGCGGAACGCATTGAACTGCGCTCATTTGAAGAGGCGATCAAGGGTGGTGTCAAGGCAGGTCACTTTTTTGAAGGCTGCCTACCGGTCGAGATCATCGCTGAACGTGGGATCGACTCGCTCGCTTTTGGACCTATGCGGCCAGTTGGGCTGAGAGACCCGCGCACTGGCAAACGTCCCTATGCGGTTGTGCAGCTACGCCAGGACAACCTTGCGGGAAGCCTTTATAACCTTGTTGGGTTTCAAACGAATCTCAAATACCCAGAACAAAGACGCGTCTTGCGGCTCATCCCGGGCTTGGAGAATGCTGAATTCATGCGCTATGGACAAATGCATCGCAATACGTTTATTGCCTCGCCGAAACTTTTACGCCCGACATTACAACACATCCAACGGGCTGATCTTTTCTTTGCAGGCCAAATCACAGGCGTTGAAGGCTATATGGGGAATATAGCAACAGGGTTGTTGGCAGGAATCAACGCGGCACGATTGCATCAGCAAGAGGAATTAATCACACTGCCTCCAACAACTATACTCGGGGCGTTGTGTCATTACGTTACCCATGCTGACCTCAAGGATTTTCAGCCGATGAAAGCCAACTTCGGCATCCTTCCAGCACTTGAGATAGACTCAAAAATGGGCAAGCGTGAACGTGGGAAAGCCTATGCGGAACGTGCACTAGCGGATTTACAACTTGCATTGAGCAGGGAAAAATTGACTACTCATGCTTCCGTCCATAGCAGTTAGAGCCTATTAACGTGACAAAAAAATCCATCGTCCTTTACTTATCGATTATTGGAGTTTTACTCCTTAGCGCGATTGGTTGGTACGTTTACTCGTTTCTTTCGCAGCCGACAACGACCCCCACTTCATTTGATGGTCAACGCGCCTATGCAGACGTGCAGACGCAAGTCGCTTTCGGGTCTCGAGTGCCCGGGACGGAGGGCCATGCCAAAATCCTGGAATGGATACGGACGGAATTGGAATCAGCAGGCTGGCAGGGGGAAGTCCAAGAATCGAAGGCGCTAGGGCATCCTGTTAAAAATATCGTCGCGAAGAGAGGCGCTGAACTGCCACAAATCATCATCGGCGCGCATTACGATACACGGATGTTTGCCGATCAAGACCCCGACCCTACGCAACACACGAACTATGTTCCCGGCGCAAATGATGGTGCCTCAGGTGTCGCTGTTTTGCTGGGGCTTGCACGGTCCTTGCCCGAAGATACCGTTCCTGTTTGGCTGGTTTTTTTCGACACAGAAGATAATGGCAATATCGCGGGCTGGGATTGGATTCTAGGTTCACGTGAATTTGTGAAGAATAACCCAATTCAGCCGCGCGCCGCCATAATCGTGGATATGATTGGTGACTCAGACTTGAATATCTACAAGGAACGCAACTCCAATCCAGATCTGACCGATGAAATTTGGGCAGCTGCCAAAGGCCTGGGGTATGAAAGCAAATTTATTCCTGAATATAAGCATTCCATGCTCGACGATCATACGCCTTTTTTAGAAGCAGGTATTCCGGCGGTTGATGTTATTGATTTCGATTATCCTTATTGGCACACCATTCAGGATACGCCTGATAAAGTTTCAGCAGAGAGTTTACAAGCGGTGGGTGAGACATTGCGAGTATGGGTGATGCAACAAAGTGGGCAACCCTGATAAAATCATGCTGTAGGTTACGCTTTCCCCATCCAGGGATTTTAACAGCGTGACTGGAAATATGCCGAAGAAAACGATATCAACACCCATTCAAAAAGTTCTGGCAAAGATTCGGCCAGTTTGGATCACACGCGTAGGTCACGAACTGGCGCGCGGCATGGAAGTGCGCGCCGGATTTGAAGAGCAGTTGGCGCGCTTCTTTGATTTGCTTGACCAATCGATTACGACGGGAGACCCCGCCTGGATGGATTCCATCCTGCTGGATTGGGCAAAATCGTCCACCGAAACCGAACTGGAGGATGAACCCTATCAGGTTTCGTTTTTGATCAACCGTCTGATCGCGCTCACCATCCAAATCGCGCGCGAAACGCTAACAAAACAACAGGCGCTTGATCTTTTGGCGGCAGTCGTTCCCATCTATACCTATGGTCTTGAAGTTGTTGCACGGTATGAGATGGAAACGCGTGTGGCACATATTTCCAGTGAAATGGAAAAAGTGCAAAAACAAATGGCACGCGTTGACCGGAGCAAATCTGCCTTTATTTCAGTAGCGGCTCATGAACTAAAAACGCCGATCACCCTGATCGAAGGCTACGCCTCCATGATGGTCGATCTGTTACAACAAGGCCAAGGCGCAAATCTGGAAAGTCTGCTCGCTGGAATGAGCACCGGTATCGACCGTTTGCGCGGGATCGTTGAAGACATGATCGATGTTTCGATGATCGATAATAATCTCCTTCAGTTAAACTTTCAGCCGATGCAGGTCGCGCAGATGTTAGAGGCGCTTTATCTGGAAGTCGAACCAATCCTGAGTGTTAGAAAACTTACTCTGAATATAAAAGAGTTTGACGGGAACAGAGAATGGATCTACATTGATGCAGGGCGTATTATGCAAGCTGTGCGAAACGTAATCAACAACGCGATAAAATTTACACCCGACGGTGGAACGATTACGATTGATGGAAGGACGCTGGCAGGCTTTATCGAAGTGACGATTTCAGATACTGGTATCGGGATTTCTGCTGAGGACCAAGCCGCGATCTTTGAAAAGTTTGATCAACTTGGACGCGTCGATCTACATTCCAGCGGAAAGACAAAGTTCAAGGGTGGAGGTCCGGGCTTGGGGCTTCCCATTGCGCGGGGGATTTTAGATGCACACGGTGGCTCTATTTGGGTCGAATCACCGGGTCATGATGAAATCAGAAACCCAGGGTCGACCTTCCATATTCTGATTCCTGCCCGCACAGAATCACCTGACCCCAAAATGACAAAGTTATTTGACACACTCGGGAAAAACAAGAATGAAGAAATGGTCGAATAGACGAATCTACTACCCAATAAAGGTACTAACGAAAGAATAGATGCCCAAAAAAAACTCCCAACCAACGAATGGCCCACGGGAACGAGCGTTCCTCATTGGCGTGGATCTCTATCAACAAAAATCATTCCTATCGTTAGCCGACTCGCTAACCGAGCTGGCGTTACTATCAGCCACCTCCGGGCTTGAAGTCGTCGGCGAATTGACTCAAAAGCTGGATCGGCCTCATGTGAAGACATACATCGGCCCAGGCAAAGTGGATGAATTAAAGCATCTCGTGGAAGAAACATTGTCGCAAGTGATTATTTTCGACGATGAACTTTCGCCGCGCCACCAACGCGAATTACAGGAAATCATGGGCAGGAATGTCCGTGTGCTAGATCGGACTGCGCTCATTCTGGACATCTTCGCACAACACGCGCACACGAGCGAAGGCATGTTGCAAGTGGAACTCGCACAATATGAATATTATCTGCCGCGCCTCACCGGTCAATGGACGCACCTCGAGCGGCAGGCTGGTGGCGGCGGCGGACGCGCCGGTTCCACAGGTGGCGTAGGTTTGCGCGGACCAGGCGAAACGCAGCTCGAAGTAGACAAGCGTGCCATCCGTAAACGCATCTCGCACCTCAAAAAAGAACTGGAAAAAGTGCGCGCGCATCGGATGAGATATCGTGCCCAGCGCAAACGCTCACGCATTCCTACTGTGGCTCTGGTTGGTTATACCAACGCGGGCAAATCTACGTTGTTGAATAAAATCACAAAATCAGACGTGTTCGTCGCTGATCAATTATTTGCCACCCTCGACCCTACGACCCGCCGCGTGGAACTTCCGGGCGGCTATCAAGCTCTTTTTACCGATACCGTCGGATTTATTCAGAAATTGCCGACAACTCTCGTTGAGGCTTTCCATGCCACGCTGGAGGAGATCGTCGAATCCGATCTGCTTTTGCACGTAGTGGATATTTCACACCCTAACGCCTTGAACCAATTCGAATCCGTTCAGCAGACTCTCGTTGAACTTGGCGCACAACATATTCCGATTGTTACCGCTCTGAACAAGGTGGATCAACTGCGCGACCCGGAGTCCGCCAGAGATGTAGTGAGTCATTTTTCGAAGGCAATGACCATTTCCGCTTTGGATGGAACCGGTCTCAAAGACTTGTTGGGAATTATCCAGCAAGAGCTTTATGAAACGTACACGCCGATCCTTGTGCGGCTTCCATATCAGCAAGGTGCGTTGATCTCGTTGTTCCACGAAGCCGGGCAGGTCGAGCGCATTGAACATGGACGCGGTGGTGTACTCATGCAGGGACGCATCCCAGGGCGCTTGCTCGCGCAATTCAGCGACTGGCAGATCTCCTCGACAAATCATCACGAATCCGCAGAAGAAGAGGAAGAATTATGAAATGGCTTTCGAGGTTAGTCGATAACGCATCAAACTATTTCGCGCGTCGCAAAGGTCTGTTGCCGTTGCTCGGTATCCTGCTGGTGATCATCAATTTCATTTTGCCATTCATCTTCGGGCTCAATGTGATTACCGGTAGCAATTTGTTTTTGCATCTAGGAGTGATTATCGCCATCTTCGGCATGATGCTCGCCTGGGCATTATAAATTTAACCACGGAGTCACGGAGACACTGAGAAAAACAAACCTCCGTGACTCGGTGTCTTCGTGGTTAATTCTTACTTTAGACTTGAATCAGTAAGCCACTCAACCCTTAGCACATCGCCCCACTCCCCAAACAATTTGGGCAACAAGGATTTCAGTTCTTCAGGATTGCCTGACGTATAAAATTTGACATCATTTTTGGACTCAGATTCATTCCTCATCCCCCTCGCTTCCAACAGACGACCGGTCTGCTTCGCCACGGCGGGGGCGGGATCGATCACCCGGACTTTCTCTCCTACAATCTTCTGAATGAGCGGGATCACAAACGGATAATGGGTACATCCCAACACAACTGTATCGATATTTTTCTCAAGCATGGGCAGGAGCGCATCTTCCAAAATTTGGCGCGTTTCTTTGCCATCTAAATTTCCTTGCTCGATCTGCTGCACTAATCCGGGACAGGTATTCTGCAACAACTCGACTCCATTTGCAAATCGCTCGACAACCGAAGCATAGAGCGCTCCTTGAAACGTGGCAGGGGTTGCCAACACACCAACGTTGCCTGTTTGCGTATACTCTGCCGCAGGCTTGACCGCGGGCTCCATGCCGACGAATTGCACATCTGGGAATTTCTCGCGCAAATATCTCAACGCCGCGGCAGAGGCAGTATTACAAGCCACCACGATAATCTTCCCATCGTGCTCAAGCAAGAATTTCGTAATCGCTTCCGAGAAAGCTCGAATCTGCTCCATGGGGCGCGGACCGTAAGGGATATGTCCCTGATCTCCAAAATAGATGACTGACTCCTCGGGCATTTGCTCACGAATCGCGCGCAAGACAGAAATCCCCCCAACGCCAGAGTCGAAGATACCGATGGGAGAGTTAGATGGAAATGTCATTGAAAGAGGTTCGTTAATTTGCTTACTGCCCGGACGCTTCGACAAACTTCCGAAACAAATTCTGTGTAGACTCTTGATCCGTCAGCCATTCGGGGTGCCACTGCACAGCGAGACCAAAGGGATGGTCAGGCAATTCGATGGCTTCGACCAACCCATCCGGCGCGTGACCCGCGACGCGGAGTGAGGGTGCGATGTCTTTGAGTCCCTGGTGATGGAGGCTGTTGACTTTGATGATTGGCTCGCCATAAATCTCCGCAATGCGCGTCCCCTCCTCGATTTTCACTTCATGCACAAGAACCGTTCGCTTGTTGCCGGGATAATCATGATCAAGCGCGTTGGGAAGCTGATCGGGAATGTGTGTATACAGAGTCCCGCCTAAGGCAACGTTCACCACCTGACATCCACGACAGATGCCGAGAAACGGTTTGCCGTCTGTCGCGGCAGCGTTGACAAACTTCAATTCAATAGAATCACGCGCCAGGTCTACATCATCGATTCGAGGGTGGGGCTCACCGGGAAAATATTCGAGGGAAATGTCTCCCCCGCCAGAGAAGAGAATCCCATCCAGGCGGGAATAGACCGCATCCCATCCATCTTCCTCTATAAGAGATGGAATGAGAATGGGCACGCCTCCAGCCTGTACCACCGCATTGACATAGGATTGCATCAACATGATGGTCGGCTGACCATATGCGTTCTGGGATTGATTTGTTGTAATTCCAATCAGTGGCTTCATGGCTTAATTGTAAAACAAAAAAGACCCTAAGGGTTTCTTTACCTTAGGGTCTTCTATGAAACAAATCTAGTCAAACTTCTGTTTGAGACGGGCAGATTTGCCGGTGCGACTACGCATGAAATAAAGCTGTGCACGGCGAACAACACTATGGCGCTCGACCACAACTTTGTCCACACGTGGGGAGCGGAGCAGGAAGGTGCGCTCGACGCCGATGCCGTTGGAAGCCATGCGGCGCACGGTAATGGAATGGTCATTGCCACCTTTGCGCATGCGGATAACGGTGCCTTTGAACTCCTGAATACGTTCGCGGTCACCTTCCTTGATCTTGACGTGCACACTGACGTTATCGCCAGCTTTCACGGCGGGAACTTTTTCGTTCTGTTTGGCTTCAAGAGCCTTGATGATATCTGCCATTATCTTTCTTCCTTACATTTATGATTTCTTTTACCGCCACCCACTACTATTACTACTACACTCTTAGTTTGGATATCTATGCGGTGCTATGTTAAGCGACGGCGGATTATAGCACGCATTTTCCATATTCACAAGCACGATTTGCCACAGAGACACTGCGTTTATTTTTTCTCTGCATAGTCGTGACTCAGTGGCTAAATTAACTGTATTTTCGTATCGCCAGCACCGCGTTATGCCCGCCGAACCCAAACGCATTGCTGATCGCCAAATTGATCTTCTTCTCACGCGCCTCATTCGGAATGTAATCCAGGTCACATTCAGGGTCAGGAGTCTCATAATGAATGGTCGGAGGCAGGATCCCATCGCGTACCGCCTGCACACAGAAGATCGCCTCCAAGGCACCTGTTGCGCCCATCATATGCCCTGTCATAGATTTGGTTGAAGAGATAGGAATTTCATAGGCTTTCTCGCCAAACGCGGCTTTAATGGCGCGTGTCTCTGATTGATCATTTAACTGGGTTCCTGTCCCGTGAGCATTGATATAACCGAGGTCATCTACATTTGCTTTTGCAGAATTCAGTGCCATGTGCATGGCAGCCGAGCCACCTTCGCCATTCTCATGCGGGGCAGTGACGTGGAACGCATCTGCAGTCGCACCGTATCCCGCCAGTTCTGCCAAAATATTCGCGCCGCGCGCTTTCGCATGGGATTCGGTTTCCAATACAAGCACGGCTGCACCTTCTCCCATGACTAAACCATCTCGATTCTTATCAAATGGTTGAGGCGTCATGGAATAATCACCATCTCGTCGGGACATGGCTCCTACACGGTCAAACGCGGCAACGCCTGTTGAGCAAACCGTCATTTCGGTGGCGCCTGCCAGCGCTGCATCGATCATCCCAGCCTTCAACATCAACATCGCAGTCCCAATCCCATCTGCGCCGGAAGCACAAGCCGAAGCGACAGAGAAACAGGGCCCCTTGATTTGATGCTCGATTGCAATCATCCCTGAGGTGCCATTTGCCATCAACATGGGGATCAGGAATGGACTGACACGGCGCGGTCCCTCGGTGTAATTCGTAATCACAGCATCCTGTAGCGATTTTAATCCACCGATCGCTGATGAAACCAGGACGCCGATCCTGCCAGCATTCGCTTCCGTAATCTTAAGACCTGAATTTTTCAGGGCATCATTTGCTGCCACGATGCCTAATTGTTCAACACGGTCACGCCGCCGCACTTCTTTGGGATCCATGTATTTTTCGGGTTCAAAGCCTTTTACTTCCGCGGCGATGTGTACATTCAATGGTGAATGATCAAACAACGTGATTGGGCCAACGCCTGAAATACCGTTGACCGCATTTTTCCAACTTTCTTCAACCGTCAAGCCAAGTGGATTCACTGTACCCATACCTGTGATAACAACTCGTTCCATTTACTCCTCACAATTCGAAAATATGACGTTCGAAGGAATAAACCCCGATTTCCCTTCCGAGTCACGCGCTAGATGAAGAATATGTTCTTCCTTAGCCGGTCATTGCTTCCGTTTCCACAAGACTACTCCCCCGCCTTTGGGAAATAGTCCCCTTCCACCCAATGCTCACCATTTGGGCTGACTTCCTTCTTCCAGATTGGCACGATCTCTTTCAAGCGATCGATCCCGTATCGCGCGGCTTCGAAGACTCCTGTGTCGCGATGGGCAGCAGTACACGCGATCAACACAGTTGGCGTCTTTGGGTAAAGCCTCCCAATCCGCTGAACGATGGCGATCCCTTCGACGATGGGCCATCTCTCCCGAATTTCATCCGCAACCTGCTTCATCTTCGCTTCCGCCATGGGGATATAGGCTTCGTATTCCAGATATTCAGTTTCATGCGTGGCGCCGCGCATGGTTTCACCGCGCACCATGCCCGTAAAAATTGCAGCCGCGCCCGTGCTGGCCAAAGTGATCTTCGCCAACAGATCATTCAGATCAATCTCATCTTCGGTAATGGAAAAGATGGTTGGAAATTCCATAATTCCTAAATGCTCAACCGCCGTCCCCGGCGCTGAAGGTAATCATCCTCCCGACACCGGCGGGAACATTGCCAATTCCGCATTGGGTGGAATGATCGCCTCATCGAAGGCGTACTCGCGATTGATCGTAATTAGCACACTCGACATCGACTCCTTTAGATTCGGATATTCAGCCGAGATTTTATCTTTCAATCCCTGAATAGTCAGGTCAGTAGGAATATCCAACTCCATGGATTTCGTCCCGGCACGGTCACGCAATGTGGCAAAAAACAGCAGTTTCACATGGTTCATAAATTCTTATATCCAGGCACTATCTGTGACAGTTCTTTCATTGACAACCTCACCCGTGTTCAACGTACCTGCAGGTTCCACTAACAGAATGTGACATTCCTGTTCTGCAACAGGCTTGTGCTCGACGCCTTTCGGCACAATGAACATTTCCCCTTCATTCAGAACAACGTTTCCATCGCGTAACTGAATCTCCAATTGACCTTTCAACACGATAAAAACCTCATCTGTTTCAAGATGATCGTGCCAGATGAACTCTCCTTCGATCTTGGCAATCTTGAAATGATAATCGTTCATCTGCGCAATGATCTTGGGAGACCACTGCTCAGAGAATTTTGCAAATTTATCGCTGAAGTTGATAGGCTGATAATTCATGGTTCCTCATTTATACACTATAGAGTCAGGGAACTTGCTCTTGTAAATACTAACCGGCAATCTGGTCGATTCCACAAATCATTCATTAATTACATCGCCACTCTGACCACCATGTTTTTCTATTAATCTTATATTCTGAATCCGCATGGTTTTCTCAGCGGCTTTTGCCATATCGTAAACCGTCAACGCGGCAACAGAGACCGCGGTCAAGGCTTCCATCTCAACACCTGTTTTGCCAGTTGTTTTGGCTGTGGCAGTGATGACCACACCAGGCAAAGAATCATCGAGCGCTAGGTCCACGTCCACTTTGGTGAGCGCTAGCGGATGGCATAAGGGAATCAATTCCGAGGTCCGTTTGGAAGCGCTAATGCCCGCGATCTGCGCAACTGTGAGAACATCTCCTTTTTTGATCTGTCCAGCGCGGATCAAATCCAGTGTCTCCTTTTTCATGTGAATTTCGCCGCGTGCGATCGCAATCCGCTCCGTGTCAGGCTTATGACCTATATCCACCATGCGGGCGCGTCCCTGTTCATCGAGATGAGTCAGCTTCTCTGTCATAATGAAATTATATCGTAACAGTGTATAATTTCCTGCCTATGGAAAACCTACTGGGTCGCCAGCTCAATTACACGGTCCACACACCTGTTTACGAAGGTCCGCTCGACCTGTTACTAGATTTGATCGAGCGTGCGGAGCTGGATATTACGTCCGTTTCACTGGCGACCGTAACTGACCAATATCTCGCCTCCATAAAAAATCTTGAGAAACTCAATGCGGATGAAATCTCCGCATTTCTTGTGATCGCGGCGAAGCTGTTACAGATCAAGTCTGAGGCACTGCTCCCGAGACCGCCTGCCCGAGCAGCCGGCGAAGAGGATATTGGGCGGTCCTTGGTTGACCAATTAAAGCTGTACAAACGCTATAAAGAAATTGGTGTTTGGATGAACGAGCGGCAACAAGCCAATTTACGGACGTATTTACGTGTGGCGCCACCACCGAAGGTTGAACCGAAACTCGATCTGACGAATCTCACGCTCGAAAAACTTGTCGCAGCAGCAGAAGAAGCGTTTGCAAAAGACCGAAACAAGCAACCCCTGGGAGTAATCATTGCTCCTCCGCGTGTGACCATCCGTGAGAAGATCGACCTGATCGCCAAAGTGATGAAGGAAGCGGAGCATTCCACTTTTCGAGCGCTGCTGGAACCTGGCGCGTCACGATTGGAGATCGTAGTCACATTTTTGGCCATGCTCGAATTGGTAAAGCGTTATCACATCCATGCCTATCAGCCAGACTTGTTTAGCGATATCGAGATCGATCGAATGGAAGATTGGAAAGATGACGAGGAAATTGAGGTTGAATTTGAATAGGCGATCAAATTCTAGTGATCAGTCTGTTCGACGATCGGATGAAAGGAATCTGGTCGTTTTTGTTTTCTGTATAGAGTGACAAGCCATAGTGAAATCAACGCGCCAAAGTTATCAAAGATCAAGACATCCCAGATCGCGGGATGACGTCCTGGCACAAAGGATTGATGAAATTCATCGGTGATCGCATACAGGAATGCTAATAGCCACGCACCCCAACGTTTACTATCTTTGAAATCAAAGGCTCGCCAATATAATAAAGCAAGGATTGCATAACCAACGATGTGTCCACTTTTTTTGACCAATTTATCTGCCCAATCGAAATTGGGTAAATGAGAAGAAGGCTGTGCCGATACTAAAAAAATCAATAGCATCATGAACAGTGCAGGTATCCAGCGAAGAACAATTTGAACCATTTTAGACATGAACGAAATTAAACCACAAAGTGGATTGGTCAGGCAGAATGAAGTTCTGATCAAAGAAAATAATAACTGGCTATATTTTTCGAAGCCTCATCAAATCATTACTGTACAAAAACTGGAAGATATTTTGCCTGCCCTTCAAGAGATTGAAAGGCTGATCGCGGTCAACGATTGGTATGCAGCGGGATTTCTAAGCTACGAAGCTGCCTCTGCGTTCGACTCGGCGCTTCAGACTCGACTGGGAGATGGATTCCCCTACCTCTGGTTTGGGCTCTACTCAGAGCCACGCATCATCACGTTACCCAGACCCGAAGCACCAAAACAAAGCTTGGCTTGGCTTCCAACAACTGATCGCGAATCTTATCATGCGGCAATTAGAAAAATCAAGCGTTACATCGCAGACGGTAAAACGTATCAAGTCAATTACACCATGCGTCTCCAGACCGATTTTACTGGCAATGTATGGGACTTCTTTCTTCATCTTGCACAAAATCAGAATAATCATGCAGCTTACATTGACATAGACCGATATGTCATTTGTTCAGCCTCGCCTGAATTGTTCTTTCAACTGGATGGAAATATGATCACCTGCCGCCCGATGAAAGGAACAACAAAACGCGGTCGAACAACGGTTGAGGACAAGGAACAATCAAATTGGTTGGAGCATTCAGAAAAAAACCGTGCGGAAAACGTAATGATCGTGGATATGATCCGCAACGATCTCGGAAAAATTGCGGAGGTGGGCAGTGTGCATGTCCCCCACCTATTTGAAACAGAACGATATCCCACGCTCTGGCAGATGACATCTACCGTGACGGCAAAAACCAATGCATCGCTGACAGAAATACTTAAAGCACTTTTTCCAAGCGGCTCCATCACAGGTGCACCAAAAGTGAGTACGATGAAAATTATTGCAGGGTTGGAAAGCACTCTACGTAAGATTTATACAGGCACCATTGGGTATATATCACCCCAGCGGCAAGCAAGCTTCAACGTGGCTATACGCACGCTGTTAATCGAGCGGGAGAGTTACAAAGCCGAATATGGGATTGGGGGTGGGGTCGTATGGGATTCATCCAGCACGGATGAGTATGCTGAAGCACTGCTTAAGGCACAAGTGCTCGTTCAACAACACCCGCCCTTTTCGCTGCTCGAAACAATCCTTTGGACTCCAGAAGAAGGTTTTTTTCTGCAAGAGAAGCATATTGTGCGCATGATTGACTCGGCAGCGTATTTTGATATTCCAGCCACAAGAGAAAGACTCGAAGAATATCTTGACCAAATTTCTTTCGAGATTTTTGAGCCTCAACGCGTTCGATTAATGCTTGACCAGTCGGGGAAATTAACCCATCAATCGAGCCATTTGGAAACTGCCGAAAGCCATCAAACTTTGAACGTTTGTCTTGCAAAAGAACCTGTTGATAGCAACAATGTGTTTCTCTTCCATAAGACGACACAGCGCGAGGTCTATGAATCCGCGCGGAAAGGCTTGGAAACATTCGATGATGTTTTGCTTTACAACGAACTGGGCGAACTGACGGAATTTACGATTGGGAATCTCATCGTTAAGTTAAATGGTCAATTGCTCACGCCACCCATCTCGTGTGGCGTGCTGGCAGGGACGTTCCGCGCTTATTTAATAGAAACAGGCCAGCTCTTGGAAAGAACGATCACGATTGATCAGCTAAAAAGCTGTACGAAAGTATTCCGCGTGAATTCAATCCGGCAGTGGCAAAGAGTCCAAATCCAAGAACAGCCTGCAAATTTAGGGCTTGAGCGAAATATCTCGTGAGGTGTTTTGATAGATCAATTCTTTGTATTTGGAGGGGTTCCGAACCACGCGCAGCCAGTACGGTCGCCCAATAAAGAACAACGCTAATGCAATTGCAAGCGGGATGCCAATAATCAGAGCAATATCCAAATAGCTCAGCATCAACAATTCCACGTCCTGATCTCGCGATAGATGGACCGGAGTAGGAGGCGCCGACCCGCCCGCTCCAATTATTTTTGCACTATAGGAGCCGCGTGCCAAGGACGGAATGACAATTTCCGCGCTATCATTGTCAAACATGAAAGTTTCCATGTGGCCATCGGGATAAGTAAGCTCAATCCCCTTGCCAATCGGAAAGTGGAACATGGCATCCCGGGCAGAAAAATGTGCCGAATAGAGTAACAATTGAACCGGCCAGACATCATCCGGACGGATATGGAAACGTTGCTCACTTTTGTTGATCACATTGGCCCCATCAACCGTTATATCTCTAAAGTAATAGAGAATTTCCTCACTTTCAAGACGCTCACCAATGCGACGAGTCAGGCGGTTGGCTCGAAGCCAAAGAGGTCCTGCCCCATCAAAGGTAAACGTATTCCCAACACCGAGAAGAGTCATGGAGGAAACGCGCCCAGGCTCGACAGCTTGACCTTTTGTATCGTAGAATTCTTGATTCACTTCATAACTAACGGTGAAGCCCACTTCAAGACGCCGGGCTCTGGGAAAGTAAACGTGACGTTTTAAAGTAAAAACATTATCGTTCCAACGCGCGAACTCGATGCGCGTATTTGACGGCAGATTTGTGGTATCAATATCTATTACTTCTAGGGAATAGACGCCGCTCGAATTGACCTCGATATTGGCAACCCCATTTTCATCGGATATGTAGGTTTGACCATTCAGATTGAAAACGACTCCGGGTAAAGGTGGGACTGTATAAATGGCAGTTTTGGCAGGTTCTACGATCATGTCAATTTCAGCCACTGCGCGATTCACGCCAATGGAAACGATCCCCGGATAAATAGCTTGCACATGATAGGTTCCAGCAGAAAACTTGTATTTCAAAGTTATAGCGGCAATGCCTCTGCTATCCGTTCGCGCTTCGCCTTTCTGGACACCATCTATCAAAATGATGATTGGCTGATTGCGGATCGGTTGACCAAATTCGGCGGTGAGGTGAGTAATAATCGTGGGATGATCACCGATAACAAATGGCTTGAGAGGCTCGATCGTCAAATTTGCTGGCCGTCTCTGCGACAACTCACCGGCATAAGCAGGAGTCGCGAGGGTTAATAGACTCAGCAACACTACAATGAATATTACCAATCGGCGTGGAAAAGAAATTGTCATGGCTTGATTTCCTCCGGAGGCTGAGGAGTATAAGCAAGGCGGGTATGATCGTGCCTCGCGGTAAAGGCCCGAGCAAGGATTAAGAAAGCGAATAGCATCGCTGCTCCATAAGCAACATAAATCACGATCCTGCGAGGCTCGATACGAGGTTCTGGTACCTCACGAGTTGCTGGAACCAAGATAGGTGGACGGGAAGTCATTGAAAAGTCAAAGGCTGAAGTAATGTTATTCGCCTTTGCATCCCGTGTGGCCAATGGCGCAATATCCCAATTCTCTTCAATGAATTTCAAAATGGAAGTGTGATCAAGCAGCGTATGATCAATGTGCCCCATTCGCGCATAAGGGCTGACGAGGAGCGTAGGAACTCGAAAACCATAGCCACGATCATCAACCTGCGGCGGTGGAACATGATCGTACCAGCCACCCCAATCATCGTAGGTAATCATCAATGCCGAGCTTTCCCATACATCGCTTTGCATCAGCGTGTTAAGCATGGTTCTGGCTACCGTTTCGCCCAATGATACATCTGAAATTGGGTGCTCTGTGCCGCCAAGCAGAAGAACATAGGAAACGGCTGGCAGGGTGCCATTTTCAAGATCCATATAGTATTCATCAAGATCTACTATGTGGCTGGAAAGCTCTGGATCGTCCAAGAAACGGTCAAAGCTTAGCAATGGGACCCACTGCACCTGAGGAGGCAGAAAATCAAGTTCCTTGGCTGTTCGATAATTAAGATTAGGGTTGTAATCCCTTATATAGAATTTCCACGAAATGCCGCGTTCCTGCAAACGATCAAAGATCGTAGGAATATCGCCAAAACCATTTTCAGGGATACGATTGAACTCACTACCCGGTTTGCCACTGACCCAAAACATACGATTGGTAATACTACCTGTGTGAGCTGAGCTAAAGTAATTATCAAAGAGAACGTATTGATCTGCCAGGTTCCAATAAAACGGGATGTCCTTGTCAGTATAATGCGCCATGCTTAACGTTCCATCCTCATTTAACTTTTTCAAGGCATCGATAAAGCCATTCATTTTTCCATTTTGATATTGGCCTTGAAAAATCGTATCAGAGTGGCTTAAGTTACTGATGGGGTGATCGCCTATTTCGAAGGGAGGCACACATAATCTGTCTTTTTGATCAGACAGTGCATTCGGCATACAAACGTTATCCGGAATCCCGTTGGCTCCTGGATACGTCCCAAAATAATTATCAAAGGTGTGATTTTGCTGCATGACCACGATAAAATGTTCAATGGGCGTATTGGGCTCATTTTCAGATTGAGCTGCCGATACTCCAGTCATCCCAAACATTGAGATCATCAGCATGGCAAAACTAAATAGAGTAGTAAATTTTTTAGCGAGTTTCATGGGTGCACCAAGTAAACAATAATCACCGGTTTTTCTACCTGACTTCCGTCTTCTAGAGTCATAGTCACCGTCTGGGTATGAATGACCCTACCATGAAAGCGGGCAGTTAATTCCAGCAGCCGCTCTGAGAAGAAACTAGAACGTCCAGCGGAATACGAATCCCAGACTAAAAATTGAATGTTATTGGATCGAATCTCAAAGTCAGGATTATTGATCGGCTCATATGCCGGATTACGATGAAGTGAGTTTGGACTGACGGATAAACCCAAGGCCTTGCGATGTCCATAAAATTGCAGGATATTGGCCATGGAAGGTCCAATCGTTAGGAGTGTGGCATCCGAGGGGAGATTTTCCCTTATCCATTCTCCAGCTTCGCGTCCGCCTGGAACACCACCTGTTCCCGCAATGAAAACACCTGTCGTCGCAGGCTGGATCGTTTGCCAGCTTGAGCTTAGTAATGTGACGATCAAAACTCCACCCACCAACGCTCTGATCCAGGTGGTACTGATTCGTCTATTTCCGAAAGCCGGAGTTTCTATCCATAACCATCCAATCAAGGTCCGGCCGGCTAATATCGCGAATGGAGGAGCAATGGCAAGCAGGTACTGATATCCTTTGGTAGGCCATATTTGAAAGAAGACCACGGGAACGACGATCCACCAAAGAAGAAGTCTCTCGCGCCAGGTTCTTTCCCTCCATAACAACAAGAGACCTACAACTCCCAGGATGAGAACCAGGATTCCGATTTGCCCAGGTACGGTTGTGAGATAAAAATCCCAGGCATGGTTAGGGCGGCGGAATAGCTGCCAGATCAAATATTGCTGACCAACCTCAGAGCCTCCTGCGAGCCAAAGCGAAATCGGAAACGGCAGGATCATAATGATCATCAAGATAAATGAGATGATCAAATCCTGAATACGGACAAAGATATCCCGAGAGAGGGCAAAGAACGAATAAACCGAACCGATCAGAATAAGACCGGTCTCTTTTGCCAAGAATGTTAATCCCATGCCAATACCGGCAGCATGCAGCCAGATCGGGTTTCCTGTCAAAGCATAGCGCGCTAACAAGTAAAGGGTTAGCGTCGAACACAATACCATTGGGCCATCCAAAAGCACTTGGCGACTGACAACCACATGATAGGGCATCACTGCCAAAATGAGAGCAGCTAAGATACCGGTATATTCGCCGTAAAGCAGACTTCCCAAGCGATAAACAATGAAAACGGTAGCAACACCGATTGCAACCGCTAATAAGCGTGCTGCCAGATCACTCACACCAAAGTCAAAGAGCAATGCCAATAAGAACTGGAACAACAGCGGATGGGCGCGAAAGACCGGGAAGATCTCCTTGAGCACCGGAACTTGAGCGATCGCGGCGGCCTGACCGGAATACACAGCCTCATCGGTATTAAAGCCAATTTGATTCAATCCCCAAATCCGTATTCCAACTGCCAAACACATGACCAGCGTCACACTTACGATGCGGGCGACGGATTCGCGATCCCGAGGCCACCATCGGACCAGGGTCGGGTTCTTTGGAAAAATGCGCTGCATAAGTCGTTCTCGAAGGAAGGATAGATTTCGAAGATTCATAGTATATTACTTTCTACTGTAGAAGATCATTTAGGGATCGGAGCCACGAGACGAGTTTCGGACAACACTTTCAGATAGAGATTACCATGGTCTTGACTGGGCTCAACGTGTGAATTCTCGCTGAACTCATTCCAGCTGATCAATCCAATTGCATCCGGCAAGGATTGAAGCGCTGTTTTCAATTCCCTTCGTAATGTTTGACCATTCTTTCTCTCGACAACAGAGGTTCCTCCAACAAGCCGTGCATCGAAACCTGGTGCCGCAGGAGCAATCCAAAGCCCGCCATTCTTATGGATTGTCTCTCCCATGGCGGTCAATTTATCCAAGTAATTAGAGTGACTATCCGGATTCACTGACGACCAGTAATACGCATCACCATCCACAAATTCTGACAATCGCTGATATCCTTCCACGTTCTTTTCAGAGGCAAGAATAAGAATGTCATTTCTCTTTGTCTGAGTCACATGTTTTATTTCGTCCATAGAATACTTCCAGGTTCCTGACCAAATCATCATCGGCTTCTCAAAAAGATAAAATACAGTAAGGTCAGCATAGTGTTGGACGAAATAGTTCATATCAGCATCCACTTGCTCTAGAGGAAGGGGTCTCCGGTCAAAATCCAGACCTTCATAGTTAATTGCCAGCTTGAAATTTTCTTGCTCCGCAATCTTTACAAGTTGATCCAGGCGATGGTTGAGCTTTTCCGTGCTCTTCCAACTGACAATGAAACCGTCGATTCCCGCCTCCTTCGCCCATTGGATATGCTGACGCATGACATCCGCATCATCACTGCTATAACGGCCTAATAATGGATAATCTGCTTTGGCACGATCCCAGGATTTTGTATCGAACCAGATATAGTAATAAGCCAGCACTGGAACGGTGTTGTCCGGTGTTTCGGTGATGGGCTGAGATGAAGATAGTGTAAGGGGATCAGTGGAGAGCGTTGTAAGACTAGACGGCTTAGATGTACACGAGGTTACAAGCATAAGTAGAAGGGAAAACCCTATCCCTAACATCAACGTCTGCAATAAGCGATCAACGAATATACTTGTTTTATTAATCTTCAGCTTTTGATCAAAATGTAGGCGTCTAAAAACCATCTCAGTAACTAATCATCGGCTCCAACGAACTGCATGTTGGTTGTAGAAGAACCTTGAGCGATTACCGGCAATTTCTGCCACCAGTTGAACTTGGGATCACACAAGCGAATAGTAAGAATGCCTTTAAGAGCTTCGGCAACAATTGCCTGTTCCTCAGGATGAAGATCATGCCCTTCCCATTTGCTCAACGAATCTGCGAGGATGGGATACGGAGGAAATCCATACGCATCCTCAGCATTCTTCACGAACGTGTCGACGGCTTGCTCATGAACCAGAAATTCCTGGAACTCAGGGCCACGTTCAATAATCACAGCCCCAGCGAGTTTCGCCTCGTCAGCATAGGTTGCCTTGGGGATCAGGCGATGGACCATGTACTTCGGAGGCGGGACGATCATCTGCACGATCGCATTCATTGTCGCCGCGGGCAACTTCGACTTGCTCAGATCCATCCCCACTTTCCGCCCGCCCTTGGAAT
>WNFU01001304.1_pt1 | contig 34986 bp, 36 predicted proteins | sample 5400121 | NCBI WGS metagenome assembly WNFU01 (sample SAMN13153360, study PRJNA577476) | soil metagenome | isolation source: 100 cm soil or saprolite under grassland replicate 1 | place: USA:California | collected 2016-06-15
ACGCCTACTTCGCCGGCAAGGAGGGCCTGTTCCAGGCGGCGGTCGACGCCGACGCGGCCGCCCTCATCGAGGCCGCCCGGGCGGCGGGAGAGCGCGGCGCGTCGGCGCGCGAGCAGCTGTTCCTCTTTGTCGCCGAGCTCTGGGAGCGCGTCGAGGAGTACCCGCTCGCCCGGCGAGTCCTGTCCGGCCTCGAACCCGAGGTCGCGGCCCGACTCGTGACGATCCCGTCGCTGGTGGCTCTGATCGCCGAGCTCGCCGACGACCTCGCCGAGGCGCAGGTCGGGGGCGAGGTGCGCGGCGACGTTGATCCCGCCGAGCTCGCCGTCGGCCTCGAGACGATCGTGCTGTCGCTGCTCATGGCCGAGCTCCAGACCGGCCTCACCGTCGAGCCCGAGCGACGCGCCGGCGTGCTCGCGGTCATCGACGCCGCGTTGCGCCCTGTCGGTGAGCGCGGGTCGGTGGCCGGTCACGCCGGCAGCAGCGCCTCGCGTACCTCGGCCAGCCGCTCGTAGGACGCGAGGACCTCGGACTGGCTCTCGGCCAGATGTCGGACGATGACGTCCGTGTAGCCCATCGCCGCGTACTCGCCGAGCTGCTCGGTCACCTGCTCGATGCCCCCGTACGTGTACGCGGACGGATCGAAGCCGCGGTACCCGGCGGCGACGATCGGTCCGGCGACCCGCTCGGCGTCCGCGGCGTCGGCGCCCACGTGGATGTCGCGTCGGATGCCGATCGCCGTCGGTGTGCGGCCGTGCGCCTCGCACCGCTCGCGGTACAGCTCGACGCTGGCCTGCGCCTGGTCGGGGGTGAGGTCGGCGTTGGCGAGGAACCCGTCGCCGAGCCGCGCCGCGCGGTCCACTGCCGGCTCGGCCGTGCCGCCGATCCACACCTCGACCGGCTCGGGAGGCACGGGCGAGATGCGGGCGTCGCGCACCTGGAACGGCTCGCCCGCGCTCACGGTCTCGCCGGCGAGCAGGCGGCGCACGATGTCCAGCCCGGCCTCGAAGTGCCGGCCGCGGTGGCGCACGCGGACGCCCATGGGTGCGAACTGGTCCGTGCCACCGATCGCCAGCGGGAGGATGAACCGCCCGCGCCCGAGCGACGCCAGCGTCCCGACCTGCTCGGCGACGAGGACCGGGTTCCACAGCGGAAGGAGGAACAGGGCGCCGAACGGACGGTCACCCCACTCGGCGAGCAGGCGACCGAGCAGCGGCGTGTTCTGGTAGTAGGGGACCGGGGTGGCGTGGTGGTCGCCGACGAGCAGGGAGTCGAGCCCCGCGTCGCGCGACGCGCGGGCGCGCTCGATGACCCACTGCGCGCCCTGGCGCACGTCGTCGACGAGGAACGCCGTCCGCAGCGAGACCCCCAACCGCACGGTGGTCAACCTACCGACGTGTCCGGGCGTGGTGCCGCTCCGCGGCGCGAGGCTGATCCCGATGGACCCGTGGGAGCTCGAAGCTCGCGAGCAGATCCGCGACACGATCGCCCGCTACGCCCACAGCGTCGACGGCGGCCGCTTCGACGACCTGGTCGGCCTGTTCGACGAGGACGGGGTGCTCGAGGTCGAGGGCGAGCCACCCCACCGAGGGCGGAGCGCGATCCGGGAGTTCGTGACCGGCACCGGCCGCGACCTCGCCGCTGGGACCGGGGCGCCCCGCATCCGCCATCACGTCACCAACGTGCTGATCGAGCTGGACGGGCCCGATCGCGCCCGAGCCCGCTGCTACTTCCTCGCCGTCACCGATCGCGGGGTCGACCACTGGGGTCGCTACCGGGACGAGCTCGTCCGCGGCCCCGGCGGAGGCTGGCGGTTCGCCCACCGCCGGGTGCGCACGGACGGCGCCGCCCCCGGTTCGTGGGTCGAAGGCCGAGCCGGCCGGCCCTGATTCGCCCGCCGCGTCCTGGCCCTTTTCTGACCTTTCGCGGCATTCATTGGCCGTTGGGACGAAAGTCACACCGTTGGAATCCCGCGGGATCGACGGTTGGATGTTGCCTCTTGCACCCCGCGAGCTACTAGAGTTGTGGCCCGGAAGCTCCTAGATCGCGGCCTTGATGCCCGTTCGGGGCTTCCCTTCCCAATCTCCCGATGGTGACCCCGCGCGCGATCCGTGCCGGGGCCGATCCCCGAACGGAGGTAGCACATGCGCAAGCGCATCAGGGCAGTTCTCGCGCCCGTCGTCATCGCGGCGGCGATCGCGGGGGCCGCCGGGTACCGGGCCACGTCCGGCGCGGATGCTCGACGGGACGAGCTGAGTCAGGGGCGGCCGGCCGCCGCAGCTCACTTCCCCACCGACAGCGCCCTCGTCGCCGCCAGCCAGGCTGCCGCAGAGGCACGGTGGACAACAGGCTTCCAGGCACGGCAGATGGAGTTGTTCCTCCAGGCCGTGGCGGACGCCGAAGCGCAAGCACAAGCGCAAGCACAAGCACAAGCGCAAGCACAGGCGCAACGAAGCCGTGCACCCGCCCGTACCGGTCGTTCGGGTGGTGGCGGCGGCAACGTTGGCGGCGCGTGTGGCGGCGCCACGAACGGCGCCGACGCGTACATCGGCCGTGAGTCAGGGGGTGACCCCAACGCCCGCAACGCGAGCGGTGCGTGGGGCTGCTACCAGATCATGCCCGGCACGTGGAACTCCTCGTGCTCGGACGTCGGCTCGTATGGCAGCGCCAGCCCGCAACAGCAGGCCGCGTGTGCCTCGCGTCTGCCGCAGAGCGCGTGGTCAGGATGACCCGACGCTGAGCACTCGTTGCAGCGTCTGAACGAGCGGAGCGTCCCCGGCCCGAGCACGGGCCGGGGACGTCTCGCGTCTACCTTCGTCACATCGACGGCCCCATCGCCTCACCGCCGCCCGATCTCGCCTTCGGCGCCTTCAGCGAGCGCGCCCCGTGGGTCGTCGAGCTCGACAAGCTGCCGTGGCGGCGAGGGCTCGATGTCGAACGGGCCCGGACACGCGCGTCCGTTCCACGCCTGCTGAAGCCGGGCCGGCTGCCTCCCATGAGCCGGCTCCTGCGGGTCGTGAGCAAGGTCGGGCCGGCCGTGGGCATCTGGTACGTGCGCGAGCGGGGTGGCCCGCAGTCGCGCTCCGGCTTGTCACGCCGGCTGCGGCGGGCCTTCGAGCAGCTCGGATCGAGCTACGTGAAGCTCGGTCAGATCCTCTCAGGGGGCGAGGGCCTCTTCCCGCAGGAGGTGGTGGACGAGTTCCGCAAGCTCCGCGACCAGGTCCCGCCCGAGACGTTCGCCGACGTCCGGAAGGTCGTCGAAGACGACCTCGGCGCGCCGCTCGGGACCCTCTTCTCGGAATTCGCCGAGGAACCGCTGGCGGCGGCGTCGATCGCGCAGGTGCACGCGGCCCGGCTGCGCACCGGCGAGGAGGTCGTCGTCAAAGTGCAGCGGCCCCACGTGGCGGCCCTTGTGCACGCGGACGTGTCAGCGATGGCGTGGCTGGCGCCCAAGCTCGTCGGCCGCATCCCGATCGCCGCACTCGCCAACCCGCCGGCCATCGTCGAGCTCTTCACCGAGACCGTCGTCGAGGAGCTCGATTTCCGTCTCGAAGCCGAGAACATGCTCGACATCGCCCACGTGCTCGCGCTCACCGACCAACGCACGATCGTCGTGCCTCGGCCCCACCCCACCCTCGTGACCCGGCGCGTGCTGGTGATGGAGCGGCTGCGCGGCTTCGCCTTCGACGACGTCGAGTCGATGCACGAAGCCGGCATCGACACCAACGAGCTGCTGCGGGCGGGCCTCATCGCCTTCAACGAAGGCGCAATGCTCTACGGCGTCTTCCACGGCGACCTGCACGGCGGCAACCTGTTCGTGCAGCGCGACGGGCGCACCGCGCTGCTCGACTTCGGCATCACCGGCCGGCTCGACGAGCCGAAGCGCCTGGCGTTCCTGCGGCTGCTCGTGACCGGCACCGGCGGCGACGTGCGCGGCCAGCTCGCCGCGCTGCGGGACCTCGGCGCCTTCCCGCCCGACACCGACCTCGACGCGGTGTTCCGCGACCTGAAGCTCGACCAGCCGGTGAAGGACCCCACGACGATGTCGGCGCAGGAGCTGATCGGCGAGCTCAGCGACATCACCCAGAAGCTGCTCGGGTACGGGGCCCGCATCCCCAAGGAGCTCATGCTGTTCGTGAAGAATCTCATCTTCCTGAACGGCGCCACCGCCACCCTGGCGCCCGACCTCGACATCCTCGCCGAGATCACCCAGGTGTACCTGTACTTCGCGCAACACCACGGCGAGCGCATCATGCGCGAGATCGGGATCGACCCGACGCAGACCGGCGTCGACATCGACGCGGTGAAGGCGGGCTTCGGGTTGCCCGCGGACGTGGACAGCCTCACGTTCCGCGATCTCCAGGAACGCCGCCAGACGATCCTCCGCCGCATGCAGGAGCGCGAGCGTCCACGGCGCCGCCGCGGCTCCGACGCGTCCTGAGTGCGTCCCCTGTACGCTCCGCGGCCATGCCTGACTACAAGATCGACGAGGTCGAGCGCGCGTTCCGGACCTACTGGGAGAAGGGCGCGACCGGCGAGGACTGGGACGCGTGGTCGGACCTGTTCACCGAGGACGTCGAGTACATCGAGCACGTCCTCGGATCCAAGCACGGCCGCGAGGAAGTGCGGGCCTGGATCAAGCCGATCATGGCCGAGTTCGGGGAGATGTACACCGCGTACGAGTGGCACATGTGCGAGCCGAGCGGGCGCATCGTCGTCTACATGCAGAACCGCCGCGACAACCCAGATCCCAACGGCCTGCCCATCGACTTCCCGGGCATGACCGTGCTCCAGTACGCCGGCGACGGGAAGTTCTCGCTCGAGGAGGACTTCTGGTCCCTCGTCGAGGGCCAGCGCACCATGAAGGAGTACGAGGAGGCGCTCGCCAAGCACGACCCCGACGCACGCACGAAGCGCACCCGGCGCCACTGGGGCAATGGGCCGGCGTGGACCAAGGGCGCGGCGACGTACGCCGAGAGCGCAGGAGCGAAAAGGGCTCGGTAAGCATCGGGATACGGTGACCGCGGCGACGGCGGCTTGCCGACCGTCGCCGCAAAGCCGGAGCTTGCGACGGCGACCAAGGAGAAACGTGCCCGAGCTTCCCCAGATGCAGGCGCTGGCCGAGCGGCTCGAGCAGCGCGTCGGTGGCGCCGCCCTCGCCGCCGTCCAGCCGATCGGGTTCTCGGGGCTCAAGACCTTCGACCCGCCGCCCGAGTCCCTCGTCGGGCGCACCCTCGACCGCACCGGGCGGCGAGGCAAGTACGTGATCCTCGACTTCGGCGGCCCACGCATCTTCGTGCATCTTTCGCAGGCCGGTCGTCTCGACGTCGAGGAGCCGCCGAAGACGACGCGCGGCGGCAAGGGCGGAGTCGTCCGCCTGAGCTTCGACAACGGCATCGCCCTGCTCGTGCGCGAGTACGGCACCGAGCGCAAGGCGGGGTGGTGGGTCGTCGGGGAGGGCGACATCGGCCCAGTCGACGGGCTCGGTCCCGAACCGGACTCCGACGAGTTCGCGCAGCTGATCCTGCACGGCAGCGACCGGCGCCGCGTGCACACCCTGCTGCGCGACCAGCGGACAGTGGCCGGAATCGGCCGCGGCCACACCGACGACGCGCTGTGGCGGGCGCGCCTGTCGCCCTATGCGAGCCTCGCCTCCCTGGGCGCCGACGACCGGCAGCGACTGCTCCACGAGGTGCGCGCCACGCTCACCGACGCGCTCGAGCGCGAGCGGCAGCGCACCGGCGGCCTGTCCGAGCCGAAGCTCGGCGACAAGTTCCTGGTGCACGGCCGGTACGGGACGCCGTGCCCCCGCTGCGGCGAGACGCTGCGGCGCGTCTCCTACGAGTCGTACGAGGTCACGTACTGCCCCGCGTGCCAGACCGACGGGAAGCCGCTCGCCGACCGCCGCATGTCACGACTCGTCAAGTAGCTGACCGCGACGAGCGCTACCAACCGCGGCTGCCGGGGCCGCCCTTGAACGGGCCGACGACCGCGGCCGTGATCCAGCCGCCGTAGAAGCCGCCCGGTTGCGGCGTCGCCTGCTCGCCGTCGACGAAGCAGGCGTCCATGCGGCCGGCGTAGAACGCGACGTGCCCCGCGAGCGGCGCGTACGCCGCGCTCGGTGTGTCGTAGCCCCAGGCGGCGTCGGGCTCGACGCGATCGCCGACGCGGACCGTGTAGTAGTGCGCGCGGCCCTTGAACTCGCAGAACGACCGGCCTTCGGTGCGCTCGAGCGCGTCCGGGACGACGTCGGCGAGCGGAAAGTAGTAGTTCGGCGGGTGGCTGGTCTCGAGGACGCGGAACCCGTGCGTCGTCTCGGCGATCGTCTCACCGGCGAGGACGACGACGAGCCGGGCGGTGATCGGCTCGAGCCGCGGTGGTCGTGGGTAGTCCCAGACCGATTCCTGACCGGAGCGCGCCAGGTTCGGGTCGGGCCGGGTCGAGAACAAGCTCACGCCGGGTGTTCGACGCGACGGCTAGAAGCGGACGCCGTACGAGTAGCCGTGACGGTCGGTGCGGGTGTGCGGGTCGCCTTCGGCGATCTGCTGGGACAGCTTGCCGAGGATGATCACGCCCGTCGGGCACCGGTCGACGCACAGCGCGCAGCGGGTGCAGACGTCCTCGTCGACGATGAACGCGACGTGATCGGTCGGGTCCTCGCCGGGCTGTTCGGTGTCGGTGGCATCGGCGATGGCGTCGACCGAGACCATATGGATGCACTTCCACGGGCAGATGTCGACGCAGCCCTCGCAGAGGATGCACTCGGCCTGGTCGATGTGGAGGAACTGCTTGGGCTTGACCGCCGAGGTCAGGAACGCGGGATCGACTTCTTGGAGCTCGTAGTCGGTCACGAAGTCCGGCATCGGCGGGTTGGCGTCGGTCTTTGCCATCACCCCGAATTTTACCAGCCTCAGCAGGATTATTTTGCGGGGTCGAGCCTCCGCCGCAGACGGGCAAGGCGCTGGTCCCATTCGGCGCCGACGGTGACCATCCAGCCGACGGCGTCGTCGAGCGGCGCCGGCGTCAGCGCGTAGCGCACCTCGCGCCCGGCGCGGGAGGGGGTCACCAACCCGGCCTCGCCCAACGACTGGAGGTGCTTCACGACGGCCTGCCGGGTGACGGGCTCGGACGCCGCGAGCTCGGTGGCGGTGGCCGACGGCTGCGCCGCGAGGCGGCCGAGCAGACGGCGGCGCGTCGGGTCGGCGAGGGCGGCGAAGACGGCGTCGACGCGTTCGCTCCGCATGCTCATGCAACGGCGACGGCGCGGGCCCGCGCCCGTGCCTGCGGCGATTCGACGAGCCGGAGCCGCGACCCGTCGGGCGCCGGCTCGATCGTGATCGTCACCGTGGTCGCCCGGCCCACCTCGTCGCCGGTGAGCGGCCACCATGTGAACGCCAGCCGGTGCCCCGGATCCACGTCACGAACCAGGGCGCGGCGCACCTCGCCGTCGCCGAAGTGGAAGCTGCCCGAGCCGCCCGGTCGCACCTCGAGCTCGACGTCGGCGTCCAGCCATTCGCCCAGCTGGTCGCTCTCCGTCACCTGCTCCCAGACCTCGTCGGGTGAGGCCGGGAGGTCGACTTCGCGGGTCACGTCCGAATTCATGCAACTCCAGGGTTGCACAACCCGGCCGGGCGCGCCACCATGGTGCAACCAGGTAGTTGCAGATCCGGGAGGCCCCATGAGCCAGGTCCTCGTCCCGACCGTCGTCGAGCAGAGCGCCCGCGGCGAGCGCGCGTTCGACCTCTACTCCCGCCTGCTCAAGGAGCGGGTGATCTTCCTCACCGGCGAGATCGACGACACGGTGGCGAACCTCATCGTGGCCCAGCTCCTGCACCTCGAGTCCGAGGAGCCGGCGAAGGACATCAACCTCTACATCAACAGCCCGGGTGGCGAGATGAACGCACTCTTCGCGATCTACGACACGATGCAGTTCATCGGCGCCGATGTCGCGACCACGTGCATGGGCCAGGCAGCGTCATCCGCCGCAGTGCTCCTCGCCTCCGGCGCGCCCGGCAAGCGCAGCACGCTGCCGCACGCCCGGGTGCTCATCCACCAGCCGTGGGGCGGCGTGCAGGGCCAGTCCGTCGACATCGAGATCGCGGCGCGCGAGGTGATGGCGCAACGGCGCCACATGATCGAGACGCTCGCGCGCCACAGCGGCCAGACCGTGGAGCAGATCGAGCGCGACATCGACCGCGACTTCATCCTCCGGGGTCAGGACGCCGTCGGGTACGGCCTCGTCGACCACGTGATCGAGAGCCGCCAGCTCGTGCCGGTCGCGGTGTCGTCGAACGGATCGGGACCGGCGCGCGACTAGGGCGAGCCCTGGAGCGACGCGGTGTCGACGACGGTGAACGCGCTGCCCGGCACGTTCTTCAGGGCGTTGAGGTCGTTGTCGTCCCAGCGCGAGTCGGACGCGCCGGTGATGAACCAGTTCGAGCCGTTGTCGGCGACGATCATCCCGTACTTCTTCAGCGCGGTGAGGATCACCTGCGACTGCGGGCAGGTGCAGCTGAGCGTGTAGCTCGGACTCAAGCGCAACCGGAGGCCCATCGGGGGTCGGTTCGGGTCCGTGCTGCTCGAGGCGAAATGGGTGGCCGGCAGGATGTAGCGCCGCTGCGTCTGCGCCACGGTGAAGCGCAGCGCGTGGTCGATGTGGCCACTCGCCACCTCGTCGTAGCGGACGAGCCCGGGGAAGATCGGGAGCCCGGCGGCGTCGGCGGACGTCCAACCGACCGGCCGGAGCGCGTTGGACCGCAGGTTCCATTTCGCGCCGGAGTCGGCGCTCCAGAAGCCGCTGCCGGGGAAGGCGTTGAACATCTCGTAGAGCACGCAGTTGTCGCGATCCACCACGAGCACATGGCGGTCGCCGGTGCTGCTCGCGCCGCCTTCGATCGGAGCGCGCGGCGGGACGGGGTAGGGGCCGGGGTCGCTCTCGCCGGCGTACTGCCCGAACTGGATCGGCACCGCGGGCTGCGTGCCGGCCACCGTGACGTAGGGGATGCCGTACGCGCCGCCACCGCCGAAGTCGGCGTGGAGGTGGCCGGTGGCGCCGATGGAGGTGATGTAGTTGGCGGAGTTGGGATCGGCGGCGATCCCCGAGACGTCGTCGTTCCACCCGACGTAGTCGGGCAGCGCGGTTGCCGGCAACACCGGACAGTTGCCGAGGGGCCCGTTCGGATCGCCGGTGTCGCTGCCGCCCCCGATCGGAGTGGTCGTGGTCGGCGCGGTCGTCGCCGGGACGGTCGTCTGGGGGGTGGTCGGTGGGGCACTGGTGGTCGTCGGGGGGCCACCGCCGCCGCCCGGCGGGCCGATGCACGCGCTCGCGGCCACGACCAGCGCGATCGGGAGCAGCCGGGATCGACGCGCGGTCATCGAAGGCGTATCGACCACGCCCTGCGATTGCTTGAACGCGACCAAGAGGACACGGTGGTCGACCTCTACGATGACGCGCCGTGCCCTCCGTCCTCGCGTCGATTCCAAGCCCCGACAACGGCGTCATCGACCTTGGGCCGATCCCGCTGCACGCGTACGGCCTGCTGCTCGCGATCGGCGTGCTCGTGGCGGCGTGGATCGCGGAGCGGCGCTGGATCGCCCGCGGCTTCGACGGCAAGGCGTTCAACGAGATGGCCGTGTGGATCGTCATCGGCGGGGTCGTCGGCGCCCGCGTGTACCACGTCATCAGCGACTACCAGCTCTTCACGGACGACTGGCTGCGGGCGCTCGAGATCTGGCGCGGCGGCCTCAGCATTTGGGGGGTGCTCGGCGGCGGGGCGATCGCGGTGGTGATCATGACCCGCGTCAAGCGCGTCGACACGCTCGCGCTCTTCGACTGCATCGCACCCGGCCTGCTCGCCGCCCAGGCGATCGGTCGCTGGGGCAACTACTTCAACCAGGAGCTGTTCGGCGGGCCCACCAGGCTGCCCTGGGGGCTCGAGATCTCGCCGGCCAACCGTCCGCCCGGCTATCTGAACGACGCGACCTTCCACCCGACGTTCCTGTACGAGTCTCTCTATTGCCTCTTCCTGCTCGGCGTCGTGCTCTGGGTCGAGCGGCGATTCCGGCTCCGCAAGGGCCAGATGCTCGCGCTCTATCTCGCGACCTACACGTTCGGCCGCTTCTTCTTCGAGAACATGCGCATCGACCCCGCCAACGAGATCTTCGGGGTGCGCCTCAACGCGTGGGTGAGCGCCATCGTGTGCCTCGCGAGCATCGCGTGGTTCGTGTGGCTCGGCCGACGCGGCGGCGAGTACCGGCCGGGCACGGTCCCGGCTGATCACGACGTGCCGGCGACGGCCGGCGACGCCCCGGACGCCCCCGACGCGAGCGACCGCTCCACCGCGCCGCGCGGCTGACACCAGCGTCAGCAACGCGCGCTTCTGAATTCACTCCCGGGTCATCCGCGACCCTTCCCAGCGCCGTATGTGCGAAGTACGTTCGCACCGATTTGCGCACGGCGGACAGACAGGAAGGTTCTGCCATGACGATGACCCCGGACCGGCAGAAGGTCGACCGCGACGAAGTCTTCCTCGAGTACACGAAGAGCATCTGCCCGGTCTGCAAGACGGTCATCGACGGCGAGGTCAACGCCAAGGACAACAAGGTCTTCCTGCGGAAGCGTTGTTCGGAGCACGGCCAGTTCGAGGCGCTCCTCTATTCCGACGCCGAGATGTACTTCGACTCGCTGCGGTTCAACAAGCCGGGCACGATCCCGCTCGAGACGCAGACCGAGGTGAAGGACGGCTGCCCGCTCGACTGCGGTCTCTGTCCCGAGCACAAGCAGCACGCTTGCCTCGGCATCATCGAGGTGAACACGAACTGCAACCTCGACTGCCCGATCTGCTTCGCCGACTCGGGCCACCAACCCGACGGGTTCTCGCTCACGATGGACCAGGTCGAGGCGGGGCTCGACGCGTTCGTGCGCTCCGAAGGCGAGCCCGAGGTCGTCATGTTCTCGGGCGGCGAGCCGAGCATCCATCCCGAGATCCTCGGCTTCATGCGCATGGCGGCCGAGAAGGGCGTGAAGATCGTCAACCTCAACACCAACGGCATGCGTCTGGCGCACGACCGCAAGTTCATGAAGGACCTTTCGGAGCTCCCGAAGCGCCCCAACATCTACATGCAGTTCGACGGATTCGCCGAGCGCACGCACACCGAGATCCGGGGGCGTGACCTCCGCAACGCCAAGCAGAAGGCGCTCGACAACTGCGCCGAGTTCGGCCTCAACGTCACGCTGGTTGCCGCCGTCGAGCGCGATCTCAACGACCACGAGCTCGGTGACATCGTCCGGTTCGGGATCAAGCACCCGGCGGTGCGCTCGGTGGCGTACCAGCCCGTGACCCACTCGGGCCGCCACGTCGAGTTCGACCCGATGAACCGCCTCACGAACGCGGACATCGTGCACGGCCTCGCCGACCAGTGCCCGGAGTGGTTCCGAGAGTCGGACTTCTTCCCCGTGCCCTGCTGCTTCCCGACGTGCCGGAGCATCACGTACTGCCTGGTCGACGGCGACAACGTCGTGCCGGTCCCGCGGCTCCTGCAGATCGAGGACTACCTCGACTACGTGAGCAACCGCGTGATGCCCGACATGTCGGTCCGGGGCGCGCTCGAGAAGCTGTGGAGCGCGTCGGCGACACCGGGGACCGAGGTGACCGCCGAGCAGCTCGAGTGCGCGACGTGCGGGATCGACCTGCCCGACGCGCTCAAGACGATCACCGACAAGGCGTTCATGATCGTGATCCAGGATTTCCAGGACCCGTACACGCTCAACGTGAAGCAGCTCATGAAGTGCTGCGTCGAGGAGATCACGCCCGACGGCCGCCTCATCCCGTTCTGCGCCTACAACTCGGTCGGGTACCGCGAGGAGGTGCGCGAGCAGCTGTCGGGCGTGTCGGTCCCGACCATCGTGCCGAACGCGGCCGAGCTCCAGCCCGTGCTGCTGACGACGAAGTACGGCTCGAAGACGCACGGCAACGGCGACGCCGACGAGAACGGCGGCGGTGCCGCGGACGGCTCTGACCACGTGCCGGCCGACGCCACCAACGTGGGCAAGAACCTGCGATGAGCGTGCACCAGCACGTCGGAGACCCCGACGTGTGCACGGAAGCCGGCGCCGAGGACGTCAAGCTGTGTTGCGCGACCGCGTACCAGCACGATGCGGTGGCGCTGATCCTCGGTGAGAGCTACCACCCGGGTGGGCTCGACCTCACTCGGCGGCTCGGACGCGCGATCGAGCTGCGGCCGGGGGAGCGCGTCCTCGACATCGCCAGTGGGCCCGGCACGACCGCGTTCCTGCTCGCCTCCGAGTTCGACGTCGAGGTCGACGGCGTCGACCTCGGCGACCTGACCGTGGCGAAAGCCAACGCGACCGCGGCGTCGGAGGGAATCGCCGACCGGGTCCGGTTCCATCACGGCGACGCCGAGCGGATCCCGCTGCCCGACGCGTCGGTCGAGGCCGTCGTGTGCGAGTGCGCTTTCTGCACGTTCCCCGACAAGAAGACGGCCGCGTCGGAGATGGCGCGGGTGCTCGAGCCGGGAGGCCGGGTCGGCATCACCGACGTGACGCTCGACCCCGCTCGCCTCGACGCCGGGCTCCGAACGCTGGCCGGGTGGGTGGCGTGCCTTGCCGACGCCCGCCCCGTCGCCGAGTACGTCGAGCTTCTCGCGGGCGCCGGGCTCACGCTGACCAAGGCCGAGCCGCACGACGACGCGCTGGCCCGAATGATCGAGCAGATCGAGGCGCGGCTCGTCGCCTTCCGCATGGCGAAGGTCCCCGCCCTCGAGAACATCGACTTCGACGCGGCACGCGAGCGCGCCGCGCTCGCCGCCCGCGCCGTGCGCGAGGGCATCGCCGGCTATTCACTGCTGGTCGCCGAAAAGGGCTAGCGCGCGGTGACCGCCGCCATCCTCGTGCTCGCGTTGGGCCTCGCGGCCGCGAACGGCGCGAACGACGTGCCCAAGACGGTGGCCACCCTCGCCGGCGCCGGAGTCACCCGGTATCGCACGGCGATCGTGTGGGGCACGATCACGACGTTGATCGGTGCCCTCGTGTCGTTGAGCTTCGCCGCCGAGCTGACGAAGCTGTTCTCCACGGGGATCGTCACTGCAACCCCGACGCCCGAGTTCACCCTGGCCGTGTTGATGGGAACCGTGGCGTGGGTGACGTTCGCAACGGTCGCGCGGCTTCCCGTGTCGACGACGCAGGCGTTGGTCGGTGCGATGGTCGGCGCCGGCGTATTGCTCGGGGCCGATGCTGTGAGCTGGCGTGCCCTTCCCGAGAAGGTGTTGCTGCCCACGTTGCTCGCCGTCGGCATCGCCTACGGGATCTCGTTCCTGCTCAATCTCATCAACTTCCGGGTGCCGGAGTGCATCTGTGTCGGCGTGGACGCCCCTGCCGGCGCCCCGGCCGCGGTCGACGCGAGCGGCGTGGCTGCGTTCAGCCCGCCTCCGGGCGCTCCCCGCATGAGCATCGAGGTCGGGACGGTCGCCGAGTGCCGCGTGCACGGAAAGCGCGGCAAGCGCCTCGACCTCACGGTCAACGGGCTGCATTGGCTGTCGAGTGGCGCCGCAAGCGCGGCCCGCGGTCTCAACGACACGCCGAAGATCGTGGCCGTCGGCGCCTTCGCGCTCGTGCCGGCAGGGATGAGCTCACGAAGCGTGCTGCTGTGTGTCGCCGGCGCGATGGCGATCGGGTCGATCCTTTTCGGCACCCGCGTCGCCCGACGCCTCGGTGAGGACGTCGTCCACATGGACCACGTCGAGGGCTTCAAGGCCAACCTGACGACTGCCGCGCTGGTCGGCGTGGCCGCCAACCGCGGCTTGCCCCTGTCGACCACGCAAGTGTCCAGCGGCGCCATCGCCGGATCCGCGGGGTCGCATCCGTCGCGCCTCAACCGCCGGACGCTGCTCGAGTTCGCGCTGGCGTGGACGGTGACGCCCGTGACCGCGGCGCTCGTCGCGGCGGCGGTCTTCGCGCTACTCCGATAGGCGGCTTGGCGCCTAGGGTCTCGGTACCCCCATGGCAGGAGGTCCACCGTGACGTCAGCGCTTGCATCCCAGCCCGCGGCCGGCACCGTCGCCGCCCGGGCCGAAGAGGTCACGAAGATCTACGGCTCCGGCGAGGCGGCGGTGCGCGCCCTCAACAACATCACGGTCGAGTTCGCCACCAGCCACTACACGGCGATCATGGGTCCGTCGGGCTCGGGGAAATCGACGCTGCTGCATTGCCTCGCAGGTCTCGACACCGTGACCGCGGGCCGGATCATGCTCGGTGAAGTCGACGTCAGCGCGTGCTCCGAGAAGCAGCTGACCGTCGTGCGCCGCGACAAGATCGGGTTCGTGTTCCAGTCGTACAACCTGATCCCGACGCTCAACGCGATCGAGAACATCACGCTGCCGATCGCGCTCGCGGGGCGGAAGCCCGACAAGCAGTGGCTCGACCAGGTGATCGCGACGGTCGGGCTCGCCGACCGGCTCAACCACCGGCCATCGGAGCTCTCGGGTGGACAGCAGCAGCGCGTCGCCGTCGCCCGCGCGCTCGCGAGCCGCCCCGAGGTCATCTTCGCCGACGAGCCGACGGGGAACCTCGACTCGAAGGCGAGCGCGGAGATCCTCGAGTTCATGCGGAAGGCCGTCACCGACCTGGGCCAGACGATCGTGATGGTCACGCACGATCCCGTCGCCGCCGGCTATTCCGATCGCGTCGTCTTCCTCGCCGACGGGAAGATCGTCGACGAGCTCCAAGGTCCGACCGCGGAGACGGTGATCGACCGCGCCAAGCACCACGGCGAGTAGCGCTGTGGGCAAGGTCACGATCAAAGGGCTCCTCGCCCACAAGCTCCGCTTCGCTCTCACCGCTCTGGCGGTGATGCTCGGCGTCGCGTTCATGTCCGGGACGATGGTGTTGACCGACACCATCTCGCGCACCTTCGACAACCTGTTCGCCGACGTGAACCGCGGCACCGACGCCTACGTACGGAGCCGGCAGTCGCTGTCGAGCGGCTTCGGCGGCCCGGTCCGCCGGCAGCGCGGACGTGTGCCGGCGTCGCTGGTCCCCGAGATCGAGTCGGTCGACGGCGCCGCCGCTGCCGAGGGGAACCTTCAGTTCTACGCCCAGCTCGTCGACAAGAAGGGCGACTCGGTCGGCAACCCGGCACAGGGGGCGCCGACGTTCGGCTTCACCTGGGGGACCGTCAAGGCGCTCAACCCGTACCGGCTCGAGCCCGGAAGCCGCGCGCCCAACGGCCCCGACCAGGTTGTGATCGACGCCGGGTCGGCCAAGGACGCCGGCTTCAAGGTCGGCGACACGGTCACGATCCTCACGCAGGGGCCGCCCAAGCCGTACCAGATCGTCGGGATCGCCAAGTTCGGAGAGGCCGACAGCGCCGCCGGCGCGTCGGCCGCGCTGTTCGACACACCGACGGCGCAGGCGATCACCGGCGCCACCGACCAGTTCGACTCGATCTCGGTGGTCGCGAAACCGGGTGTCTCGCAGGAGACGCTCAGGGGCCGGATCGCCGCCAAGCTCGACAGCAAGGCCTACCAGGTGCTGACCGGGGCGCAGATCACGAAGGAGAACCAGAGCGACATCAAGAATGCGCTCCAGTTCTTCAACGTCGCGTTGATCGTCTTCGCGCTGATCGCGTTGTTCGTCGGCACCTTCATCATCTTCAACACGTTCTCGATCGTCGTCGCCCAACGGCTCCGCGAGATGGCGCTGCTGCGCGCCCTCGGCGCAAGCGGCCGCCAGGTCCTGGGCTCGGTCCTCACTGAAGCGGTGCTCGTCGGCTTGTTCGCGTCGGTGATCGGGCTGGGAGCGGGCATCGCGCTCTCCAGCGGGCTGAAGGCCGTGCTCGACGCGTTCGGGTTCGACATCCCGGCCGGCGGCACGGTAGTGAGCGCGCAGACGGTGATCGTCGCGCTCGTCGTCGGTACGGGAGTGACGATCCTCTCGGCGATCGTGCCGGCCCGAAAGGCCTCACGGGTGCCTCCGATCGCTGCCATGCGCGACGTCGCCGTCGAGGAGCGGCCGCACTCGGGACGCCGGGTCCTGATCGGATTCGGCATCATCGTGATCGGCGTCCTGGCGCTGTTTGCAGGTTTGTTCGGCGAGGCCGGGATCCAACTCGTCGGGCTTGGTGCGCTGGTCGTGTTCGTCGGCGTGTTCGTGTTGGGGCCTGCGGTCGCGCGCCCGCTCAGTGATGCCATCGGCTGGCCGGCAGCGCGGCTGCGCGGCATCACCGGTTCACTGGCGCGCGACAACGCGATGCGGAACCCCAAACGCACGTCGGCGACGGCGGCGGCGCTGATGATCGGCGTGGCGCTCGTGGGGTTCATCACGATCTTTGCTGCGTCGGCGAAGGAATCGATCAATGCGCAGGTCGACGAGTCGTTCAAGGCCGACTACGTGATCAACACCGGTACCGGTTTCGGCGCCGGCTTCGGCGGGTTCAGCCCCACGCTCGCCACCGACATCTCCAAGCTGCCGCAGGTCGGAGCATCGAGCCAGCTTCGGTTCAACCAGGCCGAGTTCGACGGCTCGAGTGGATTCTTCGCCGGCATCGACCCCCGTTCGGCCAGCGAGCTCTTCAACCTGAAGGTCGAGAACGGGAGGGTCGGGGATCTCGCCGAGCCCAACAGCCTTGGCATCTCGCGCTCCGTCGCAGACGACAAGCATTTGCACATCGGGAGCCGCGTGACCACGCAGTTCCCGAACGGCACCACGCCGCTCACCGTCAGGACCATCTACGGCAACGGCAACAAGGAAGGCCTCTCCGACTACGCCTTGTCGATCGCAACCGTCAGCGAGCACTACACGTCGCAGCTGGATCAGGATGTGTTCGTCAAGCTCGCGTCCGGCGTCAGTCCGGCCGAGGGTCGCAAGGCGATCGACGGCGTGCTCAAGGCATACCCCAACGCCGAGCTCCAGGACCGGACCGAGTTCAAGGATGCGCAAGCCGCGCAGATCAACCAGCTGTTGGGCTTGATCTACGTCATGCTCCTCCTGGCCGTGATCATCGCCCTCATCGGAATCGCCAACACACTGGCGCTCTCGATCTACGAGCGCACGCGCGAGCTCGGGCTCTTGCGTGCCGTCGGGATGAGCCGGCGCCAGCTGCGCTCCAGCATCCGATGGGAGTCGGTGATCATCTCGCTGCTGGGCACGTTCCTCGGCCTCGTGATCGGCTTGTTCTTCGGTTGGGCGGTCGTCGAGGCGCTCAAGGACCAGGGCTTCACGAAGTTCGCGCCCCCCGGCGCGCAGCTCATCCTCGTCGTGATCGTCGGCGGGTTCGCCGGCGTGATCGCAGCCATCTTCCCCGCGCGCCGCGCCGCCAAGCTCGACGTGCTCCAAGCAGTCACGCACGAGTGATGCGTATCTGAACGACGCTCAGCGTCGTTCAGATACGCATCGGGGGTTACTCGAACTGCTTGCGGACGCCTTCGTCCTTCTCGCGGACGGCGTCGGCGAGCTGGGCCTGGAAGCCCTCGACGAGGCGCCGCAGCTCGGGGTTGGTGGCCGCCAGGATGCGCACCGCGAGGAGGCCCGCGTTGCGGCCCTCGCCGATGCCCACCGTCGCCACCGGGATCCCCGGCGGCATCTGCACGATCGACAGCAACGAGTCGAGACCGTCGAGGTTGTCGCGCGGCACAGGAACGCCCACGACGGGAAGTGACGTCATCGCCGCCGTCATCCCGGGGAGGTGGGCGGCGCCGCCGGCGCCGGCGACGATCACGCGCAGGCCTCGATCGGCGGCGGTGCTCGCGTACTCGTACAGCACGTCGGGTGTGCGGTGAGCCGAGACCACCCGAACCTCGAACGCGACACCGAACTCGGTGAGGACGTCGACCGCGGGCCGCATGACGGCGAGGTCGGAGTCGCTTCCCATGATCACGCCGACGAGGGGGTTCGCCACGCCACGAAGTTACCGTGTCGGCGCTAGCGTGACGGCGAACGCGACACGGGAGCGATGATGCGCACACGACTGACCGACGCGCTGCAGATCGAGCATCCGGTGATGCTCGCGGGCATGGGCGGAGTGTCGTACCACACGCTCGTGGCCGCAGTGTCCGAGGCGGGAGGGTTCGGGTGCCTGGGTGCTTCCGCGATGAGCCAGGACGAGATGGTCGAGGAGATCCGCGCCGTGAAGGCGGCTACCGACAAGCCCTTCGGTGTCGACCTGCTCACCGCGCTGCCCGACCAGATGCACGCCAACATCGAGCTCGTCATCCGTGAGGGCGCGCAGGTGTTCGTCGCCGGTCTCGGCGTTCCGCGCGACCTCGTCAAGCTCTGTCACGACAACAACGTGCTCGTCGTGAACATGTGCGGGAAGGTGCGCCACGCCGTATCCGCGGTCGAGGCGGGTTGCGACCTCGTCGTCGCCCAGGGCACCGAGGCCGGTGGCCACACCGGCCAGGTCGCCACGATGCCGCTCGTGCCGCAGATCGTCGACGCGGTCGGCGACCGGGTGCCCGTCGTCGCGGCCGGCGGCTTGTTCGACGGGCGCGGCCTGGCGGCGTCGCTCGCGCTCGGCGCCGACGGCGTCTGGATCGGTACGCGCTTCATCGCCACGCCCGAGGCGCGCTCGACGCCCGGCTACAAGGACGCGCTGATCCGGGCGGCCGAGGACGACACGGTGATCAGCCGCGCGTTCACGGGCAAGACGCTGCGGGCCGTCCGCAACAAGACGACCCAGTACTTCGACGAGCATCCCGACGAGCTCAAGCCGTTCCCGGAGCAGATCTTCGAGGCGGTCAGCACCGGCACGCTGCACCTCACGGGCGGCGACGAGGCCGCCGGCGTCGACCCCGAGCGCGAGTGCTACCCGGCGGGGCAGGGCACGGGCGCCATCGGCGGTCTCGTCCCCGCCGGCGACCTCGTCCGGCAGTTCGTGGCCGAGGCCGAAGCGGTGATCGAGTCGCTCGGCGGATTGAGGGCCCAGACGCCGGCGTGACGCACGCGCCGGCGAAGGCGGCGGCTTTGCCGACCGCCGTAGCAGGAGCCGGAGCTTGCGACGGCGACCGAGGATGATTCAGTGAGTGAGCGTCTCGTCGTCATCGGCGGCGACGCCGCCGGCATGACGGCCGCGTCGCGGGCGCGGCGCCGCCGTGATCCTGACGACCTCGACATCGTCGCGTTCGAACGCGGTCCGTACACCTCGTATTCGGCGTGCGGCATCCCGTACCTCGTTGGCGACCTCGTGAGCGACGTCGACGAGCTCGTCGCCCGCTCCCCTGAGGAGCACCGACGGAACGGCATCGACGTCCGCACCGGCCACGAGGTGCTCGCGATCGACGTGAACCGACGGCACGTGCGCGTGCGCGAGCTGGGCGCCGGCGCCGAGCGCGACGAACCCTTCGACCAGCTCGTCGTCGCCACCGGCGCCGTGCCGTCGCGCCCGGACCTCCCCGGTATCGACGCCGACGGAATCTTCGGGGTGCAGACCCTGGCCGACGGTGTCACCGTCCGCCGCGCCGTCGACGCGCGCGCGCCGCGCCGCGCCGTGGTCGTCGGCGGCGGATACATCGGGCTCGAGATGGCCGAGGCGCTGGTGCGCCGCGGGCTCGAGGTCGCGCTCGTCGACCGCACGGCGCAGCCGATGGCGGCCGTGCTCGACGACGACATGGGCGCGCTGGTCGGTGACGCGCTCCGCGCCGTCGGAGTCACGCTGTACATGGGCGAGTCCGTCGACGGCTTCGACACCGAAGCGGGGGTGGTGCGCGCCGTCCGCACCGCGCACCGCACGCTGCCCGCCGATCTCGTGGTCCTCGGGCTCGGCGTCCGCCCGAACAGCGGTCTCGCCGAGCGCGCCGGCATCGCTGTCGGCGAGGCCGGCGGCGTCGTGACCGACGCCCGCATGGAGACGAGTGTCGGTGGCATCTGGGCGGCGGGGGATTGCGTCGAGTCGATCGACCGCGTGACGGGCCGGCCGATCGTCGTCGCGCTCGGCACGCATGCCAACAAGCAGGGTCGTGTCGTCGGGATCAACGTCACTGGCGGCGACGCACGATTCCCGGGCGTGGTCGGCACCGCGGCGTCGAAGATCTGCGCGTACGAGGTGGCTCGCACGGGCCTGACCGAGCGGCAGGCGAGTGAGGCGCGCGTCGACGTGGTCGCGGCCACGATCGAGTCGACGACGCGGGCGGGTTACTACCCGGGCGCGGCGCCGATCACCGTGAAGGTGGTGGCCGAGCGACCCGGGGGCCGGATCGTCGGGGCGCAGATCGTCGGCGCGGAAGGGGCGGCGAAGCGCATCGACGTGCTCGCCACCGCCATCTGGAATCACATGCAGGTCGGCGAGGTGGCCAGCCTCGACCTGTCGTACGCGCCGCCGTTCTCGCCCGTGTGGGACCCGGTCCTCGTCGCGGCCCGCAATACGGCAAACCTGCTGTGAGTTGGGCGAGCTACCGCCGGGCGACGGCGGCCCGGGCCTGTTCCTCTTTGAGGTCGTTGTCGTACATCATGCGCACGAGCTCCTCGAACGTGACGTGCGGCTGCCAGCCGAGTTGCTCCCGCGCCCTTGTCGCATCCCCGGTCAGGATGTCGACCTCGGTCGGCCGCATGAACCGCTCGTCCTGTTGCACGAGCGGTCGCCAGTCGTCGAAGCCCGCGATTCCGGCCGCCACCTCGAGGAGCTCACGGTTCGTGTGCGTCTCGCCCATGGCGAGCACGTAGTCGCCGGGTTCGGGCTGCTGCAGCATGAGCCACATCGCCTCGACGTAGTCGCCCGCGTATCCCCAGTCGCGCGACGAGTCGAGGTTGCCAAGCGTGATCTTCTCCTGCAGGCCGAGCTTGATGCGCGCCATCGAGTTGGTGACCTTGCGCGTGACGAACTCGAGCCCGCGACGGGGACTCTCGTGGTTGAAGCAGATGCCCGATGACGCGTGCAGGCCGTACGCCTCGCGGTAGTTGACCGTCGTGTAATGACCGAAGACCTTGGCCGCCCCATACGGCGAGCGGGGATGGAACGGCGTCTTCTCGTTCTGCGGCGTCTCGCGCACCTTGCCGAACATCTCCGACGACGACGCCTGGTAGAAGCGGATCGGGTTGTTGTCGGTGCCCCCGACCACCCGGATCGCCTCGAGCATCCGCAGGACGCCGAGGCCGGTGATGTCGGCTGTGAGCTCGGGCTGCTTGAACGACAGCTGCACGAAGCTGATCGCGCCCAGGTTGTAGACCTCGTCCGGCTGGACCTGCTCGACGGCGGCGATCAGCGACGAGAGGTCCTGGAGGTCGCCCTCGACGAGCTCGAGCGAGGGATTCTCGTCCATCACCATCTGGGCTTTCGGGTTGGCCTGCCCGCGGACGAGCCCGAACACCTGGTAGCCCTTCCCGGCGAGAAACTCGGCCATGTACCGGCCGTCCTGCCCCGTGATGCCCGTGACGAGCGCGCGTCTCATGCGCAATTGCCTCCTGGGAAAACCCGAGGCTAGTCGCCTCGCCGGTCCCAATCGGGGTCGAGCTGGTGGAGGAACTCGTCGCACCGCTGCGCCTCGTCGATCTCGCCGATCGAGGCGGCGGAGGCGCGCAGCCCGTCGAGCGCACGCAGGAATCCCCGGTTCGTCGGGTCGCGCCACCGCACGTACCCGGACCCGCGCCAACCCGACTGACGCAACGTGTCGAGCCCACGGTGGTAGCCGACCCGGAAGCACGCGTAGGCCTCGACGTTGTCGCGCGCGAGCTCGCCGAGCCGGGCCCACGCGTCGAGGAAGCGGGGCCAGCGCGCCACGACCTGCGACACCGCGTCGCGTCGGACGTCAGGCGGGGTTACGAGCGCGGCGTCGAGCGCCACGAGCGCGTCCGGCGGCTCGGGCGCCAGCACCGTCTCGGGCGGTCCCTGGGGGCTGATGCCCAGCGACTCTCCGGCCATGCGCAGCACTGTACAAACCGCGAGACGGGAGCGGACCCGGGGGAAGAACGCCGGAACGGCACCGGTACCATCGACGGCTCATGACAGATACCGCCACCCCCGCGACGGCGCCCGCGACCGACGCGACTGCAGCCGAGCCGGCGGCGGCGGCCGCCGACGGGCAGAGCGCGGCGCCCGAGGCGCCGAAACCCACGATGCTCGTGCTCGTGCGCCACGCCGTGACGGAGCAGACCGGTCCGATGCTGACGGGGCGCACGCCCGGCGTCGAGCTGTCCGACGACGGCCGCAAGCAGGCGGCCGCGCTCGCCGAGCGGCTGGCCGACCTGCCCGTGGCCGCCGTGTATTCGAGCCCGATCGAGCGGACGGCGCAGACCGCCGACGCGGTCGCCCAGCGTCACGAGCTCCCCGTGCGGCCGCTGCCGGGCGCGCTCGAGGCCGACTACGGCGACTGGACCGGGGGCAAGCTCGTCGACCTCGCCAAGACCGACTTGTGGAAGACGGTGCAACGCGCCCCCTCGCGGGCCCGGTTTCCCGGCGGCGAGTCGCTGACGGAGATGCAGGCCCGCATCGTCGGCTGCCTGGAGGCGGTCGTGGCCGACCACCCGGGCGAGATCGTGGTGGTCGTGTCGCACGCCGATCCGATCAAGGCCGCCATCGCGCACTACACCGGGTTGCATCTCGACCTGTTCCAGCGCATCGTCGTCTCGCCGGCGTCGGTCACCGCCTTCCAGCTCTCGGCGCACGGCGCCGCTCTGGTCAAGTGCAACGACACGGGCAGTCTCGAGGAGCTGCGGCCACCGCCCCCCGAGGAGAAGAAGGAGGACGCGAACGATGGATGAGAACGAGATCGAGCTCGAGACCGTCGACAGCCTCGGCGCCGGCGCGGTGGGCGATCCCGGCGACCGCGAGTTCTTCCTTCAGGCCCGGACCGAGTCGGCCCAGCTCACGGTGCTGGTCGAGAAGGAGCAGGTGGCGTTGCTCGCCACCGAGGCGGTCGCGTTCCTCGACCGCATCGCCGAGGACTACCCCGAGGACGCGCTCGACGCGTCCGAGCCCGTGGTCCGGCAGGCGGGGCTGCGCGAGCCGACGGTGCCGCTGTTCCGGGCCCGGCTGATCGGCCTCGGGTTCGACCCCGAGCGCCAGCTCGTGCTCATCGAGCTCCGGGAGCGCTCCTCCGACGACGAGGAGGAGAGCGAAGCTCTGACGTCCGAAGCAGAAGCGCCCACCGCCGACCCCGCCGATGCCGACACGGTCGTCGACCCCACCGACGAAGACGCCGAGGGCTACGTCGCGCGCATCTACGCGACGCGGCCGCAGGTGCGGGCGATGGCAGCCAAGGGCGCCGAAGCTGTAGCAGCCGGCCGTCCGCTGTGCCCACTGTGCGACATGCCGATGGACCCGGCCGGGCACCGGTGCCCCCGCTGGAACTAGACGACTCCGACGCGGCCGAGGTCCTCGCGCGCGGCGAGCTCGAGGTGCTCGGCCGCATGCCGTGGGCGTCCAACGCCACGCTGCTCGTGCTCGCGCGAGCCGACGGCGTCGAGATGCAGGCGATCTACAAGCCGCGCCGCGGCGAGCGCCCGCTGTGGGACTTCCCGAGCGGCACGCTCTGCCAGCGCGAGGTGGCGACGTACGAGCTGTCTGACGCGTTGGGGTGGGGACTCGTCCCTGCGACCGTGCTCCGGGACGGTCCGCTCGGAGTGGGGATGGTGCAGCTGTTCGTCGACCACGATCCCGAGGAGCACTACTTCACGCTGCTCGAGCAGCATGCCGACCGCTTCCGCCAGTTCGCCGTCTTCGACGTGCTCGCCAACAACGCCGACCGCAAGGGCGGCCATTGCATCCGCAGCCGGCCCGACGGCGCCATCGTCGGCATCGATCACGGCCTCACGTTCCATCCGGCGTGGAAACTGCGCACGGTGATCTGGGACTTCGCGGGCGAGGCGCTGTCGCCCCCGCACGCCGAGGAGGTGTGCCGCGTCGCGGTCGAGATCGACGGGCCGCTCGGCGAACGGCTGACGCCGCTGCTCTCGACGCTGGAGCTCGACGCATTGCGCCAGCGCGCCAACGAGTTGGTTGCCGCCGGCCACCTGCCCGACCCCGATCCCGGATACCACTCGCTCCCGTGGCCGCTGGTGTGATCGCGGATCGCGCGAGCCGCTACCGCGCTCGGTGCGCGCTCACCTCGGGGATCGCGGGCGCGGGCGCGTCGACCCGGCGCTTGTAGATCGAGATGCCGTCCACCATCCCCACGTACTCGTAGTCCCGGTACACGACGCGGGCGAGCGCCGGGTAGCGGGCGATCGTGTAGTACTGCGCGCCCCGAATGCCCGAGTAAGCGGTGTCGAGGAGGTACGTCGGCGGGTGGGCGGCGAAGTCGTCGAAGAACAGCTCCCACGCGCCGGGCGTTGCCTCGTCGGCGTGGACGTCGTTCCCCGGGCGGCCGGGCTCCCAGCCCGACAGGAACCCCGACGTCAGGAAGCGCGTCGCCGGTCGCTTGCCCGACGCCCAGTAGATCTCGGGCACGTGGCCCCACACGAGGATCCGATCGTTGGCGCCCGCGGTCATCTTGAGGTACTCGCTCACGCTCTTGTACTGGGCCTTCTCGTTGAACGGCTTCACCAAGAACCCGAGTCCCGCGCACACGGTCGCGATGCCGGCCGACAACGCGATCGTGCGCTTCACGGCGCGGCCGCTCGATCGCACGAGGACGCCCGCCGTGAGCAGTACCAGCGGCGGCAGGAGCTGCAGGTAGTAGTGGCCGAAGAAGCGGAGGCCGACCGCCACCGACAACCCGGCCGACAGGAGCCACAGCCACAAGTCGGTGTCGCCGCGGCCCACGGTGCGGCGCTCCCGCCAGGCACGCGGCAGCGTCCATACGATGGGCAGGTTCGCGATTGCGAACCCGGCCGTCATGAGGACCAGCGCCAGCAGGACGGCTCCGAAGTGGCGGGTGATGCCGAGATAGCTGCCGTTGCCGCTCAGGGTCCAGAACAGCAGCTCGCCGGGGCCGACCGCGAGCGCGACGAGCGCGAGCGGCAAGGTGAATCCTCCAAGCGCGTCGGCTGCACCCCGCTTGCCCCGATGCTTCCACAGCAGGTACAGGACCGGAATCAGGGTCGCCGCGCCCGTCTGCTTCGCGAGCGTGGCGAACGCGACCGCGACGCCGGACGAGACGCCGCGGCCGCGGCGCGCCAGTAGGACTGCGGCCGTCATGGCCGGCAACATGAACACCTCGAAGTTCGCGGCCTGGCCGTCCTGGGGCGCGAACGCGACAGACGCCAAGACCATGAGCACGCCCGCGATCCACGCGGCGCGATTGCCGTACCGTCGCCGGGCCTCGATCGCGAGGAGCAGCGCGGTGAGGGCGACGGCCAGCATCGCCACGACGCGCACCGACCACAGCGCGGTGGTGCCGAAGGCCGCGAACGTCGCTGCGTACAGATAGGGAACGAGCGGGGGCTTGCGGTCGGCGGCCTCCTCGTAGAGTTTGCCGCCGTCGCTGATCACCTCGGCCTGGGTAGCCAGGAACGTCTCGTCGGAGTTGAACACGTCGCGCGCGAACCCCGGCGCCCGGAGAGCCGCCGTCAGCAGCAACAGCACGGCGAAGAGCCGAAGGGTGGACCGCCGTTGCGCGGCGCGCTGCTCGGGCGCGGTCGACGGCGCGTCGGGGGAGGGCGGCAACACCGGTGCGACGTCGGTCTTCATGCTCGAGAGGCTCCGGTCGTGCGGCCTAGAGGACGGCCATTCTGTCAGGCCGCAGGTCGGTGCCCGACGCGGGCCTCTCAGACGGGGGCGAGCTCGTCGCCCAGGTAGCGCTGGCGGCACAGGGACCGCTGCGGCTTGCCGGACGACGTCTTGGGGAGCGTGCCAGGACGGACGAGTACCACGTCCTCGGGCGGCACGCCGACGGCGTCGGTCACCCGGGCGGCGACCGCATCACGGATCGCCGTGATCGAGTCCAACTTGGTTTCGGCGACCACGACCACGGCCTCCCGACCGCGCCGCCCCTCGGTGCCGAACGCGATGACATTCCCCGCTCGTACGCCCTCGACTGTCTCGGCCGCCCGCTCGACGTCCTCGGGGAACACGTTGCGCCCGCCGACGATGATCACGTCCTTGAGCCGGCCGCACACGACGAGCTCGCCGTCGACCACGTAGCCGAGGTCGCCCGTGCGGAACCACTCGCCGCGCTTGGCATCGGCCGTCGCCTTCGCATTGCCGTAGTACCCGGGCGTGATCGAGCTGCCCCGCAGCTCGACTTCACCGACCTCGCGATCCCGCATCGCCTGCCCGGTCGTCGGGTCGCAGACGCGCAGGTCCAGGCCGCGGAGCGGCCGGCCGAGGCGCGGGAGACGGCGGACGGCGCTGTCGGTGACGGTGGGGTCGGCGGGCGCGGCGTACCGGTCCGTCTCGAGCACGCGCTGATCGACGGCGTCGACCTGCATGCCCGCGCCCGGTGTCGGAAAGGTCACTGCCAGCGTGGCCTCGGCCATGCCGAACGCGCAGAACGCGACGCCAGGGTTGAGCCCGTGCCGGGCGCCGGCGGCGAGGAACGATTCGACGGCGTCCGGGTCGATCGGCTCGGCTCCGTTCAGCGCCAAGCGCCAGCGCGACAGGTCGAGGCGGTCGAGGCGTCGGAGCGCGCGAGCTGCGAGCGCGTAGGCGAAGTTGGGGCCGGCGGTCGCGGTGGCGCCAAACTCCGCCATCCACTCCATCCACCGGACGGGTGCGGCCAGGAAGTCCTGCGGCGACGCGAGCACGAGGTCGATGCCATACGTCATCGGCGCGCCCAGCAACCCGATGAGACCCATGTCGTGGTAGAGCGGGAGCCAGGACACGACCTTGTCGTCGGGGTCGAGGCCAGTCGCGTCGACGGCGGCGTCGAGGTTGGCCGTCATGCACCGGTGCGGCACCATGACGCCCTTGGGGTCCGCCGTGGCGCCGCTCGTGAACTGGAGGATCGCCAGCGCGTCGGGGTCCTCGAGGGGGCGCTCGTAGGCGCCCGGCGCGCCGCGCAGCTCCTCGAGCGGCACGATCGGCGGGTCGCCCGGCTGCGGGTCGAGGAACTCGCTCAGCTGGGCGTCGATCACGACGATTTGCGCATCGGCGTGGACGATGAGGCGGCGAGTCTGGGCGACGAAATCCTCGATCGATGCCAGTCGCATGGGGAGCGGGAGCACGACGACGGTTGCGCCGGCAAGCCACGTCGCCTGTACCGCGGTGACGAACGGCCGGGTCGTCGCGCCGAGCAGCGCCACGTGGCTGCCCGGCCCGACTCCACGGGCCTGGAGCGCGACGGCCATGCCCCGGGCGTCCTCATGAAGGCGGGCCCACTCCACCCGCTCGCGGCCGTCGGCGCCCGCGGAGCCGACGAAGGTGATCGTGTGTCCGGTCTCGGTGGATGCTTCGAGGCGCGGAAGAATCGAGGAGCTGGCCACTAACTGGATCGGACTGTTCCTACCCGATCCCGGTTACGCCGAACCGAGCCCGTGCGTTGGGTCGGAAATCTCGCGCAGAGCGCCGGTTTCGGACCCAACGGGCATTTGGCGTGAGCGCTTGCTACGTCTGCACGGCGGCGGCGGGGTCGTGGAAGAAGCGGGATCGGGGGAGGGCGGCGTCGGCGCCGGCCGCCCGGGCCGCGTCGAGGGCGGCGGGATCGTCGTGACGCCCGTAGGCGACGATCCGGGCCGAAGGGGCGAGCTGCCGGACGGCGGCCACGGCGTCGGGGTGCGCCTTCACGTCGATGACGATCGTTTCCGCGCCGGCGCACTCGTCGGGGGTGGCGGCGAACCGCGCGTCCGGCATAGAGGCCGCGATCTTCGACCGGTCGAGCAGATCACCGACGAGGGCGGCGACGCTCACTCCCCACCGCGGATGTGCTGCGCGAGGTAGGCCGACTCGCTGAGCTTCTCGATCAGGTCGAGCTGGGTCTCGAGCCAGTCGATCGACTGCTCGCCGTCGGCGAGCATCGGCTCGAAGATCAGGCGCGAGCCGTCGTCGCCGACGTCGCGGCAGAGCGCGATGGAGGCGACCAGCGCGTCGACGGTTGCCTTCTCGAGCATGAGCTCGTTCCGGAACTGGTCGGTCACGCCCGACCCGACACGGATGCGGTTGAGGCGTTGCAGGTTCGGCGTGCCCTCGAAGTAGATGATGCGCTCGATGAGCTTCTCGGCGTGACGCATCTCGTCGATCGAGTCGTCGTACGCGCGCTTGGCCAGCTCCGGGTAGCCCCAGTTGTCACGCATCTTGGCGTGGACGAAGTACGTGCTGGCCGCCGACAGCTCCGAGGCGAGCAGGTCGGCGAGCGACTCCATGATCTTGGGATTTCCCTGCATCAGCTACCTCCGGCGGGCAGCGTACGTCGTGCCTTTCGGAGGAGCATTCCACTACCGAGCACACCGGCAACCACCGAGGCCGCGAGGATCCCGAGCTTCGCGTCGCCGAGCCGCGCGCCGGAGAATGAGCGGTCGGCGACGAAGAGCGAGACCGTGAAGCCGATGCCGGCCACCGCGCCGATGCCGAGCACGTGGCGGAAGGTGACGCCGTCGGGGAGCCGGCCGAGGCGCAGCCACAGGCCGAGCCCGGTCGCAGCGGTGATGCCGACGACCTTGCCGACCACGAGTCCGGTCGCCACGCCCCATGTGATCCGGCTCGACGCCGCGTCTCGCAGCACGTCGGAGCTGATTGCGATGCCCGCGTTGGCGAGGGCAAAGACGGGGACGACGAGAAAGCTCGTCCATGGATGGAGCCGGTGCTCGAGACGGTCGAGGACACGTCGACCTCGGAAGGTGCCCGCCGGTGTGAGCAGGCCGAGGGCGACACCCGCGATGGTGGCGTGAACGCCCGACTCGAACGTGCACAGCCACAGCGCGAGCGCAGGCGCGACGTACAGCACCGGATGTCGCGCACCCAGGCGGCGAATGAGCGCGACGACCAGCAGGCAGACGGCGGCGCCACCCAGCCACGCCGGCTCGATGCCTCCCGAGTAGAAGAGCGCGATCACGACGATGGCGCCGATGTCGTCGACGATCGCCAAGGTGAGCAGAAACAGCTTCATGCCCGGAGCGATCCTGGTGCCCAAGAGCGCGAGGACGCCGAGCGCGAACGCGAGATCGGTCGCCATCGGGACGCCCCAGCCCTTCTCGCCGTGGCCGCCGAGGTTCCACGTGAGGTAGACGACGGCCGGCACGAGCATTCCTCCCAGGGCGGCGAGCACCGGCAGCCGCGCCTTCTGCGCGTCGTTCAACTCGCCCTCGACGAGCTGGCGCTTGATCTCGAGCCCGACGACGAAGAAGAACAGCGCCATGAGCAGTTCGTTCACCCACTGGCGGAGCGACTCCCCAATCGCGAAGCGGCCGACGCCGATGACGAGCTCGTAGTCCCAGAAGCGTGTGTACGAGTCGCTCGACGGGCTGTTCGCCCACACAAGCGCGGTGAGCGCGGCGGCCACGAGGACGATCCCACCGAGCGCCTCGACCGAGGCGAACTCGTCACCGAGCGGAGTGATGTAGCGACCGGCGACGGGAATGCGAATGTGGGTCCGACGCCCGGTCATGGAAAGCCCCTTCGGCGCGTTGACGAGTCAACGCCGACCAGACTTCCCGGCACGCCGAGGGCGAGTGTACCGAGGGGCTACGTCGCCACGAGCTTGGGTGCCTCGATCTGCGCGAACTCGGGCCAGCGGGTGCGCTGCTTCTTCGACAGCTTGCGCAGCAACTCGATCGCGCCGGGATCGTCGTCGCCGGGGCGGACTTCGATCCATCCGTCCCGCTGCAGGCCCTCCATCAGCTCGCGACCGACGTCCGTGCGCACCAGTGTGAGTGTCCAGTCGTTGAACGCCCCGATCCCGCCGGTGGAGATGTCGGCGTGCTCGGCGGCGAAGTCCGGGCACATCTTGCAGCCCTCGCGCGTGTAGGCGTGGCACTCCTTGAGCGGAATCTCGACGTAGCGGTCGTCGTGCGTCCAGATCTGCATGCGGCCCTTCACGTTCATCTTCTTGATCTCGGCCCGCTTCAGCCCGTACTTGGCCTCGAACAGCTCCTCGAAGATCGCGTCGTCGAACGTCTTCGAGCACAGCAGGCCGATGTTCAGTGACAGTCGCCGCGCGACCTTCCCCGCCTTGCGCTGCTTCATCACCGGCGGGGCCGAGCTCTGGCAGCTCATCCCGACCAGGGCGATGCGCTCGGCACCGCCCTCGATGGCGTCTTCGTAGGCGAGGGTGTTGGCGGAGTAGGTGTACCGGCTACCGGCGGAGGCGATGATGTCCTCCTTGGTGCGGGCGACGCCGGGGACGGCCTTCCACGTCGAGCCGTCACCCTCGAGGTACGAGACGAGGGCGGCGTCGATCACGTCGTTCTCGAGCGCGTAGAGCAGGATCGCCGAGACGAGCCCGCCGTCCTGGCCGACCTCGGCGAGCACCGGATCGGTGGCACGGGCGAGGACGATGTCCTTCGAGATGCCGTCGACCTCTTCGGGTTGGCGCGTGCGCCCGAACATGAACTCGTCGATCTCGGGCTCCCAGGCCCGGAAGCGCGGGCAGGCGCGGGTACAGCTCGTGCAGCCCTTCTCACCGTGGCTGCAGTTGTCGGGGCCCCAGCCTTCCTCGAACTGGAACGGCCGGTACACGCCGTTCTCGTCGTTGTAGCCGAGCACGTCGTGCGGGCAGACGATGACGCAGCCCGCACACCCGGTGCAGAGTCCGGTCGTGACGACCTCTTGGTAGAGCTCTTTCCACTGGAGCTTCTCGGGCGGCATGCACTGCTCCTGCGTCGCGAGAACATCGAGTCTTTCATTCGACGGCGACGCGGGCGAAACGTCGGCGCGCGTACGCTGCCCGGGCATGAGCCAGACACCACCGCCGCCTCCGCCCGAGTCCGACCCGCAGGTCCCGGCGCCGCCGCCCCCGTCCGCACCGCCCGGCTACTTCGCCGAGGGGCCGTCACCCTCGCCCGGCGGCGCGCCTGCCGGCGGCGACGCGGCGCCGGCGAGGTGGCGGAGCCTGCGCGGGCTGACGGCTGCGCTGACGTGGTTGTTCGCGACCCACATCGTGCTGACCGTGGTGCTGATCATCGGCGTCATCCACCATCTTTCGGTCCTCAGCGACAAGGACGTGGGCGGAATCGTGTTCGACACGAAGGCGGTCAACGACGCCAACTCGATCCCGGCCGCGATGATCATCCTCTCCGGGCTCGTCGGAGTCGCGACGTTCGTTCTCCTGATCATCTGGCTGTACCGCGCCGCGAAGAACAACGAGGCGCTCGGACGCCAGAACCCCAGGCTCGGGCCAGGCTGGGCGATCGGCGGGTGGTTCATCCCGATCGCATGGTGGGTGATCCCGTTCATCATCCTCGACGACGTGTGGCGCGGCTCCGACCCGTCGGTCGCGCGCGGCGATCCCAACTGGCGGCGCTCGTCGACCCTCGCGGCAATCTGGGCGTGGCTGGTCACGGCGGTGATCTTCACGATCCCCAGCGCCATCGCCAGCTCCGGCGGCGACGTGCGCGCCGACGAACCCGAGAAGGTCCGGCGCGACGACATCCTGCGCATCATCGGCGCCGTCGGTGCGATCATCGCAGCCGTGCTCGCGATCGTCGTGACCCGCCGCATCGCCGCCCGGCAGGAGGAGTGCCTGCGCGCGCAGCAGTCGGCCGCGCCGGTGGCGCCGCCTCCTGCGTCCTGAAACGCCGGTCGAGGTGACGCCCGAGGAGCTCCGTGCGCTCGTGCGTCACCACATCGAGGACGGGTTCAACTGCGACGACTGGACCGTGTGCCAGTCGACATTGGCCGACGACTACACCGCGTACTACGGCGCCGAGGGCAAGGCGAATGTCGGGCGCGACGCCTACGTGCGGGCGTGCCAGTTTCTTCGCAAGTCGTTTCCCGACCTCAACATCACGATCGAGGACCTCGTCGTCGAGGGCGACAAGGTTGTGATGCGCTATACGGAGCGCGGCACCCTCACGGGCCGGCCGTTCCTCGGCATCGAGGCCGACGGCCAGCGCTATGCCAAGCCGGGCACCACCGTCTACCGGGTGGTCGACGGCCGGCTGGCCGAGTCGTGGGGGGTGGAGGACACGCTGGGCTGGTTCCGCCAGCTGGGCGGAGTGCCCGAGATGCCGTAGGCGTCAAACTTTCAGGAGACGCTCCACCGCCTGCACGGCCTCGGTGAGCTTGGCGTCGCCCTCGGCCCGGCTCGATTCGGCGGCGTCGCGCACGCAGCTGCGCAGATGCTCGTCGAGCAGCCCCAGGCCGACGCCCTGGAGCGCCTTCGTCACCGAGACGATCTGGGTGAGGATGTCGACGCAGTACTCGTCCTCGTCGACCATGCGCTGCAGGCCCCGGACCTGGCCTTCGATGCGGCGCAGCCGGGCCCGGTAGTCGTCCTTGTGCATCGAGTAGCCCCGCATGGTCTCTCCCGGAATACGCGGATGGGGTAGAGGGGTATAGTACCAGGCGATGGCAGAAGCACACGCAATCACCTCCGGCCAGCTCGAGCGACTCGATCTTCCCGTCGACGGGATGACGTGCGCCTCGTGCGCGTCCCGCATCGAGAAGGGACTCGACCAGCTGGGCGGTGTCGCCGAGGCCCACGTCAACTTCGGCACCAAGCGCGCGACCGTCGTCTACAACCCGGACGCCACCGGCCTCGACGAATTCGAGGCCACGGTCACCGCCCTCGGGTACTCGGTACCGCATCCCGAGGGCGACGAGGAGCGCGACCCCGAGGCGGAGGAGCTGCGCACGCTCCGCCCACGCCTGTACGTGGCGATCGCGCTGTCGATCCCCGTGCTGCTGATCTCGATGGTCCCGCCGCTGCAGTTCGGCGGGTGGCAGTGGGTGGCGTTCGTGCTCGCGACGCCCGTGATCCTCTGGGCCGGCTGGCCGTTCCACCAGGCGACGCTGGTCAACCTCCGCCACGGGACCACCACGATGGACACGCTGATCTCGTTAGGCACGCTGGCCGCGTACGCGTGGTCGGTCGTCGCGCTCGTGTTCCTCGGCGCGGCCGAGGGCGGCGTGGCGATGGGCGGGGTCTTCGGCGGCGGCGACGCTGCCCACGTGTACTTCGAGACGGCGTCGGTGATCATCGCGCTGCTGCTGCTCGGCCGGTTCTTCGAGGCCCGGGCGCGCCGGCAGTCGAGCCACGCGCTGCGCGCGCTCCTCGAGCTCGGCGCCAAGACCGTGCGGCTGGAGGGCGGCGAGGAGGTCCCGATCGAGCGGCTCCGGGTCGGCGATCGGTTCGTCGCGCGGCCGGGCGAGAAGATCGCGACCGACGGACGCGTGGTCGACGGTTCGTCGGCCATCGACGTGTCGATGCTCACGGGCGAGCCGGTGCCGGTCGAGGTGGACGCGGGCGACGAGGTGTTCGGCGCCACGGTGAACACATCGGGGCGCCTGGTGATCGAGGCGACCAAGGTCGGGAGCGAGACCGCGCTGGCCCAGATCGCGCGCCTGGTCGAAGAGGCGCAGGGATCTCGAGCGCCGGTGCAGCGCCTCGCCGATCGCGTGTCGGCCGTGTTCGTCCCCGTCGTGATCGGGATCGCGTTCGTCACGCTGGCGGCGTGGCTCGTCGCGGGTCAGGGTGCCAACGCTGCGTTCACGGCCGCCGTCGCGGTGCTGATCATCGCGTGCCCGTGCGCGCTCGGCCTGGCCACGCCGACCGCGATCATGGTCGGCACCGGGCGCGGGGCGCAGCTCGGCATCGTGATCAAGGGCGGCGAGGTGCTCGAGGCCACGCGCACCGTCGACGCCGCCGTGCTCGACAAGACCGGCACGATCACCGAAGGCAAGATGCGTCTCGTCGGCGTGCTCGGCGACGGCGGCGACGACTCGGATCTGCTGCGACGCGCCGGCTCCGTCGAGGACGCGTCCGAGCACCCGATCGCACAGGCCATCGCCCGTGGCGCTCGCGAACGCGGTAGCAATCTCGTCGCGCCGTCGTCGTTCGACAACCTCGCCGGTTCCGGCGTGCGGGGCACGATCGACGGTGCGGACGTCGTCGTCGGGCGGCGCGAGCTCGTCGGCGCGATTCCCGATGGCGTCGAGCGCGCCGCGGAGGGCGCCGAAGCCGAGGGCCGCACCGTCGTGTTCGCGTCGTGGGACGGCAGAGTACGCGGCGCGTTGGTCGTCGCCGACACGGTGAAGGACACCTCGAAGACGGCGCTCGCCGAGCTTCACGAGCTCGGGCTCGAGACCGTCATGGTCACCGGCGACCAGCTGGCGGCAGCCGAGACCGTGGCGCACGACGTCGGCATCGACCGCGTGATCGCCGGCGTGCTGCCCGGCCAGAAGGTCGATGTCGTGCGCGACCTCCAGGAGCACGGCCGGCGGGTCGCGGTGGTCGGCGACGGCGTCAACGACGCCCCCGCGCTGGCTCAGGCCGACCTCGGCATCGCCATCGGCACCGGCACCGACGTCGCCATCGAGGCGAGTGACCTCACGCTCGTGTCGGGTGACCTGCGAGCCGCCGCCGACGCGATCGCTCTGTCACGCCGGACGCTCTCCACGATCAAGGGCAACCTGTTCTGGGCGTTCGCCTACAACGTGGCGGCCATCCCGCTCGCCGCCGTCGGGCTGCTGAACCCGGTGATCGCGGCGGCCGCGATGGGCTTCTCGAGCGTGTTCGTCGTGACGAACTCGCTTCGGCTCCGCCGCTTCCACGGCTTCCGCCGCTAGCCGCGTTCGGCGATCCACCGGCCGAGCAGCTCCGCCTCGGCCGCTGCGTGCTCCTCGAGGCCGCTGACGATCGCGCGCTCGACGCGGCCGCCGACGAGCGGGACGTGGACCGTAATTTCGCCCGTGGCCACCCGCCGCGTGCTGTCACCGAGAGGCTCGAGTGCGACGTCGTACGTCGCTTGCAACCGGTCGGCGTAGTTATCGGGGAGGATGCGATGCCGGCTGGTGTGCGCGGTGAGGTCGAAGCGGGCGTCGTCGACCCACGTGAGCTTCTTGGGGTCGACGACCCGGCTGGCGGCGCCCGAAAGCTCCGCCGTGAACCGGTAGCGGATGCGCTCGTGGGCCCGGTCGCCGTCGCGCTCCAGCTCGAGCAGCTCCGGCGCGCCGAGCTTCGGGAGGTCGGCGGTCGCGGCGACGAAGTCGCGATTCAGCAGCGCGGCCTCGA